>ERZ772991.497-NODE-497-length-49016-cov-7.253385_pt1 | contig 49016 bp, 37 predicted proteins | sample MGYA00511128_ERZ772991 | MGnify/ENA primary metagenome ERZ772991 (study PRJEB29015, sample SAMEA2737655) | human gut metagenome | biome: human gut; feature: human-associated habitat; material: faeces | place: China | collected 2012 ... | reverse complement strand
ATATAAATATTTAAAATATACAGGCTGTTGTGTTTCGGTACATAACAGCTTTTTTTGTTGTATAAGTTTGTTGTAAAACTTTATCTTATATAGTTAAAATTTATATAAAAATATCATCATAAATAATTTGTGTAAAAATGTATAGTAAATTTAGGCATTTTGTTGACAAATGTCAGAAAGTGTGGTAATTGTTCTTATAACAACACAAATAATATATAAATAATAACACATGGTGTTTACAAAAAGAAAGGCGAGTATATGAATCAGTTAAAAGTATATGAAATGCGGCTCAAGATTTATCTTTTGCAAGACATTTCACACGAGCAGACGTATGCGGTTTTTGCCAATTATATTGACAGCTGTCTGGCAAAAAATGATGCATTGTTGGAATTGCATGAAACAAACTGTTATAAGCAGTATTGTTTCGACCAGCCGTATCCGCTGGAAAAGGACGGTATTTATAAAGAGGGGAAGGTATATACCGTAAGAGTCAGAACAGTCAGTGATAAGCTGGCACAGTATTTTGCAGATTATCTGGCAAATCATTACAATCATCAGATAAAAGGTCTTACAGTAGAAATCATGATTATCCCTCAAAAGTTTATTTCACAAATATTTTCAATCACACCGGTTGTCATAAAGTGTGATGGCACCGGATCGGACAGACAGGCAAAAGGTTACTGGAAGAAGTGTATTTCATTTGAGCAGTATGAGGAACGGCTGAAAAGTAATCTGATAAAGAAGCATAACCGGCTGACCAGTGAAAAAATGAACGAAGATTTTGATTTATACCGGCAGATTGAGTTGAAAAACCATAAACCGATAGCCGTTCCGTATAAAGGCAGAAAACTGCTGGGGGATAAGGTTTGTTTGCAGGCGGCGGAAAATGAACAGGCGCAGGCATTGCTTTATATGGCACTGGGAACTGGTCTGGGAGAAATGAATGCGCGTGGCTGCGGTTTTGCAAATTACAGATATTTGTAAAGGGGGGATTTGATGTTACAGGAATGTATGGAAGTGTTCCGGGAGAATTTTAAGCAATACTCGGAACAGTGGGTTCTGGATAATTATGTTCCAAAAGACGGTATCTATCTTTTTATTAATATTGATGACAATTTTTCTGTGGGAAACCCTATTGAAATAAAAACCGATAGAAAAACAGGGAAAGTACAGGGACAGGAAACTTCGGAATATCAGTTGATTTCATTTTTAGATTATTACAGTAAATTGATAGAGATGAATAAACCGGTTGATTCTACAAAGCAGATTCATTCCAATAATTTCTATGCGTTTTTTGTCAAAAAAGAAAGTCTGGAAAAGAAACTGACGGCGGAAAGTATTAGCGGCTATTATGAGGTTTTGAAAAATCCGGTAAAGAAATACAGTAAACCAAAAGATCGTTCATTGTATGAATTGGTGGAGGAGAAACTCGGTAAAGTTGATGTAAAACAGGCAGAAAGAATCGAAAACTGGGTAAAGGCAGAACTGAAAAATTGTATTGAGACCTTGCATATTGATACGTCAAAGAAGGATTACTTTAAAATATTTTTTATTGGAAATGATGTAGAACAGTCCAAAGAGAATATAAAAAGAGAAGGATTGCGGTATATCGAGCCGAATATTTTTAATAAAAATGATTATAATCAGCAGGCGGAAAATAGTATCAAGGGACTGCCAAGTAATAATATGAGCCTGAATGCCAAGAAGCCGTTTCTTGAAAATAAGACAAGAAAAACATCGGTACCGTATTTGCTTGAATTAGATGATGCAATGATGCAGATGTATTTTTTTGATTATTTATCGGGACAGGCGGCAAAGGGCAAAAACAATATTTATTTTGATTTAGATAAAAACAAAATAACAGCCTGTAGTGACAGTGAAAAGTCACCAACGATTGAAACAGGAATTTATTTACGGATACAGACAGGCAAAGAACTGGAAATTCACTATATGGGCAGGATAACTGGTTACAAGCCGGATTTGGACAGACCGTTTACGATGAAAGAAGTACTGAAAATACAGGATAAAGCCATGGAGAACTTTGAACCGGGATATGGACGGAAAAATGAGCTGTGGCAGGTAGAAGTGCTGGTTGATGACGTATTTTTTTCAAAGCGGTTAAAGTATAATTACTTTACAAATCCAGAAGATTTATCATTTCATGATAATGTTTTAAAACAGGAATTGGTGAAGTACAGGGAACAGTTGTTTAGCTGGTTCGGACAGGGCAAGGCATGGGGAATAGCGCAGACAATTGATAATATGTCATGGCGGTTAATTGTTCATTCAATAATACAGGGAAACAGAACAAAAGCGACACATCAGTTGAATTTGTGGATATCTATGATGGATTATTTTAATAATGACGGGAGGTATGAAGAAAATATGTCAAAGGTAAGAGATTTGTTAAAGGCACATATTGATGAAAAAGAAGAATGGGATTTTGAAAGCGCAGACGAATACTGCTATGCAGTTGGTCAGTTAATGAATACTTATTTAAGTTTAAGTAAATCAGCAAATAAAAACTTATCTTTTATTAATCCGCTGTTGCAGACAACAAGCAATGAAATGATTAAAAGAACTGTATTGCAAATGTTTAAAAAATACAGTTATGCAATTAATGATACCGATTTTAGAATAAAGAATCTGTATGGTCATGTTATACAGTATGATATGACAGGAAAAGAAGTAAATCATTATTTTTTGTCAGCGGGATTTGTAGACGGTAATTTAGTGTATACCAAAAAAGAAAAAGAAGAACAGTAAGCAGGAAAAGGGGTATGGATAATGAGTAAAATGAATAAAAGAGTTTATGGGGTATTAGGAATTTCATCGGTAATGGCAAATTGGAATGCAGATTTTTCAGGTTTTCCAAAGACAACAACTAAGGGACAGTTTTTCGGCAGTGATAAGGCATTAAAATTTCCGATGAAAAAGATGTGGGAAGAAGCGGGAGAAAAGGTTTTAAATATAAAGTCATTTACAGTTTCAAAACCAGATAAAAACGGAGCGGTTTTTCTTGTGCCGCGTACATTGAAAGAACGTTATGAGTATATTTTTGGCGTAGAAGATATGAAAAAAGACAAGGATATCAAAGTAATATTAAAAAATTTATTTTCGGCGATTGATGTGAAAAATTTTGGTTCAACCTTTGCAGAAGCAGATGCTAATATTTCTATTACAGGTGCTGTTCAGATTGGTCAGGGATTTAATCTGTATAACGGCTCTGAAACACAGGAACAGAATATTTTATCGCCGTTTAAAGACCCAAAAGCGGCAGAAAAGAATAAAGAGGGAAAAGATGCCAAAAATTCCACATTGGGAACAAAGATTGTCAGTGATGAAGCACACTATTTCTATCCGTTTGTGATTAATCCGAAAGTATATGACAATTTTGAGCAGCTTGGAGTAACCGAAGGTTACACAGAGGAAGATTATCAGAAGTTTAAAGAAGCAGCATTAAAGGGAACAACCAGCTTTGCAACAAATTCCAAAGTCGGCTGTGAAAATGAATTCGGTTTGTTTATCGAAACAGAACCGACACTGTACCTGCCGAATCTGGATAAGTATGTGACATTTATAAAGGGAGCAGAAAAGAATACAATTCAGGTGAATGTAAAAGAACTGCTTCATGATGTAAAAGACAGAGTGTTATCTGCTGAAATTCATTATAATCCGCACACAACGGAAATTGCCAGTGATATTGAGGGCGTGAAGTATTTTGATATCTTCACCGGAAAAGAGATTGAAAAGCAGTAGGCTGAAAGGTGTGGAGCAGATGAAGGTTTTAAGATTTACGCTCAGCGGAAAGCAGGCTTTTTTTAAAAAGCCGGAAGTGAATAAGTATTACTATTTCACATATGGTCACATTCACCGTGTTGCTCTGCTGGGACTTTTGGGAACGGTTATGGGATATTCGGGATATGCCCATATCGTGCAGAAAAAGAAGATGGAAGCACCGGAGTATCCTGAATTTTATGAGCAGTTAAAGGAATTAAAAATGGCGGTTATTCCATGCTGTGAAAAGGGGAGTTTTCCGCAGAAAATCATTGCATTTAATAATTCGGTGGGATATGCGTCTATGGAAAAAGGCGGAAATCTGATTGTTCGACAGCAGTGGCTTGAAAATCCCAAATGGTATGTATATATTATGCTGGACAGTGAAGTCGCAGAGGCTGTTGCGGATAGTATTATTGGCAGAAAGTGTGTCTATATGCCGTATCTTGGAAGCAATGACCACCCGGCAGACATTACCGAAGCAAGTATGATTGATGCAACAGAGGTGGAAACGCCGAAAAAAATCGACAGCTTTTTTGTACGGGGAGATGCCGTGGTTGATTTAGACGATTTTGAACAGGACAATCCATATAAGTATGAGGAAGCACTGCCGGTACGACTGGATTTAGCATTTAATATGTATGAATACGAACGGTTTGTACTCACAAATCTTGCCGTTTCAGAAATACAGAAAAAAATTTATGCGGTTGATGATATTGACGGCAGGACATATCATATAGCATTTTATTAAAGTGAAACCATAGCCGGAAAGACATTAGATATTGGACTCCGGCTATGGTTTTATGCGTTTTTGTGAAATGTTTTATGGAATTGAGGAGAAAAAGATGAAGGAATATATCATACCTATTGAGGATATCATTGTAAAACCGGAGTTATTTTATGCACATTGTGACCGGGGCAATGGGAAAAATCCGGAGATTTTAAAAGAACATGTGGACAGGTGTTATCATTATTTTGAAGAGCTGTGGGAACATAAAAATTTTAAGGCAGTATTTGAAAATTTTCAAAAAGAACTGGCACCGGAGCTTTCCAACGAGGGCATAAAATTATTTTACAGTCTGATAGTGAATGTAATCATTTTTCATGATTACGGAAAAATCAATCCACGTTTTCAAAGTATAACAATGAAAAATACATTAAGAAAATGGACAGTAATAGACTGTCTGGAAGGAACGAACCATTCTATGCTGTCAGCGGCAATCTATCTGGATTATTTTTATGAGAAGATACAGGAAAGTCCGTTATCAAAAGATGAAAAAAATATAATCCATGTTTTTATGTTGGCAAATGCCTACGTGATAACAAGACACCATGGGAATCTGTCGGGATTTGAAGCTTTTCTGGAAGAATTTCAGCAAAACCAGCAATTAGCAGATATTTTTTCGTGTATGAATCAAGGTGTTTTTGCGGAAGTGTATCACGGACCGTTTTGTAAAAAGGGTTTACATTCGGTGAATATGCCGATGCAGAATAAAAGGAAATATGACAGCTTTTCAGAGAAGCAGTCCTTGCAGTTGGGATTGTATGCGTATATAAGATTTTTATTTTCGGTGCTGGTATCCTGTGATTATTATGCGACATCGGAATATGACAACGGCATACAAATGAGTGCGTTCGGAACGATTGAAAATACAGAGTTTGTCACACAGTATGAGCAGTCGGAGCGGGTAAAACAGATTCGCAGATTTAATCCGGAGAGCTGTGTTGATGATAAAAAGGATATTAATATTTTGCGGAATCGCATGTTTTATGAGGCAGAGCAGACATTGCTTGAAAATAAAGATGCAAATGTCGCTTTCGCCGAAGCACCGACCGGGTCAGGGAAGTCGAATCTGGCAATGAATTGCAGTCTGAAATTATTGGACAAAAATATCAATAAGATTTTTTATGTTTATCCGTTTAATACGCTGGTCGAGCAGAATTACGATACGCTTGAAAAAATATACGGGCAGACAGATATTTTTAAAAGTATTGCGGTCATTAATTCCATTACACCGATTCCGCTAAACGGAACAAGAAAATTCTGGGAAAATCTCGATAAAGAAGAAAATGAGAAATTTTATCAAAAGGCACTGTTGGACAGGCAGTTTTTAAATTATCCGTTTATTTTAACAACGCATGTCAATTTGTTTCAAATCATGTTTGGGTGTGAAAGAGAAGCGGCAATCAGTTTTTATCAACTGGCAGGCAGTGTTGTGGTGCTGGATGAGATTCAGAGTTATAAAAATGTGCTTTGGACAGAAATTATGATGTTCTTGCAGTGTTATAGCAGGCTGCTGAATATGAAAATTATTATTATGTCGGCGACACTGCCGAAGCTGGATATGCTTACCGGAAATCATGAAAAGGTTGTAAATCTGATTAAAAATCCGGAAAAATATTTTCAGGACGCACGTTTTAAGAAAAGAGTGGCATTGTCGTATGAATTGCTTTATCCGGATAGAAAGACTGAAATGAAAGAACTATATGCGCATGTTCTGGGACAGGCGCAAAAGGGAAGAAAGCTTCTTATGGAATTTATCACGAAAACAAGTGCGGAGAAGTTTTACCATATGCTGACGGAGTCCGGACGGGAGGATTTACAGATATTCTGCATGACGGGGGACGACAATCAGATTGACAGAAAACGCATTTTAAGAGAAATGGATACAGCAGACAAAGATAAGGCGGTAATACTGGTGGCAACGCAGGTTGTTGAAGCCGGCATAGATATTGATATGGACATTGGCTATAAGGATATCAGCAAATTGGACAGCGAGGAGCAGTTCATCGGGCGGATTAACCGGAATTTTAAAAGAAAAGGTGTTGTCTATTTTTTCGATATGGATAATGAAAGTGGTATTTATAAGGAGGATTATCGTGTTGATACAGCGTATACATTAAGAAAAGATGAGATGAAACAACTGCTTGCAGATAAGAATTTTGGCAAATATTATGATTATATTTTAAAAGGGATAAGAAAATACCGCAATGACAGAAAGAATGAAAATGGAATAGAAGCTTTTGTGGATAATGTCAAAAAGCTGGATTTTGTATGGATTTCTCAAAAGATGAAATTAATTGATAAGAATGATGACTGGAAGATGTCGGTCTATTTTGCACGGGAAATTACGACAGATACCGGAGAAATCATTGACGGAAAGCAGGTGTGGGAGCGGTACAGGGAATTGTTAAGCGATATGACAATGAATTATGCGAAAAAACAGATATTGTTATCAGAGGTGAAAAGTAAGATGAGTTATTTTATTTATCAGATAAAAATTGACAATAGTCTGGATTATAACGACAGAATCGGTGAGTTGTATCTGATTGAAGATGCAGAGCAGTATTTTGAAAATGGCAGATTAAATACCGATAAATTTTATTCGCAGGGGAATTTATTTGTGTAGTCCGTATCATTTTACAGATAAAATTTTGTAAGAACGGGGGTTCATATGAAGGTAAATGGAACGCTGATGAATTACTATTTTCACTGTAGGCGGCAGTGTTATCTGCATGGAAATCGGGTAAATCTGGAGGATAACAGTGAAAATGTGAGGATTGGCAAAGCAATTCATGAGGAAAAGGCGGTGGGGAGTTCCAACTCGGAAATCGCGATTGAAAATATCAAATTAGACAAGCTGACGGCAGAATATCTGACGGAAATCAAGAAATCGGATGCAGACGAAGAAGCCGCCAAGTGGCAGCTTTACTATTATTTGTACGTTTTAAAGACAAAAGGAATCGTACGGAAGGGCAGACTGCAATTTGTCGAAAAGAATAAAAAAGATTCTAAAACGCTTATTTTAGAATTAACACCGGAAATCGAAAAACAATTAAATACGTATGTGGACAAGATAGAGGATTTGCTGGAACAGGATACGATACCGCCGGTTTTAAATGAATCAAAGTGTAAAAAATGTGCTTATTATGAGTATTGTTATATCTGACGAATACGGAAAGCGGGTGGATTATGGGAAGTACAAGATATATTATGTCCATGGGAGAACTGACGAGGAAAGACAATTCATTGTGTTTCCGGAAAGACGGAAAAAATGTTTACATTCCAATCGAGAATACGAAAGAAATTTACTGTATGAACGAAGTCACGGTAAATACAAAGCTGTTGGATTTTTTGTCACAGAATCACGTTATCGTACATTTTTTCAATTATTATGAAGGGTACAGTGGTACATTTTATCCGAAAAATCAGTATAACAGCGGAAGACTGATAGTGAAACAGGTACAGGCATATGACAATTCCAGAGAAGTAATTGCCAAAGCGATTGTATGCGGAATTGGCAGGAACATTTACGAGGTGCTGTATCATTATTATAAGCATGATAAAAAGGAAGTCAAGGAAGTTTTAGACTGGATTCGCAGGGAATTTTATGTGAAAGTTGAAAATGCACAGAATGTGAAAGAAATTATGGCGGCAGAGGGCGAAGTGTGGATGCGTTTTTATGGGACATTCCAGTATTTTTTGCCGGAGGATTTTGTGATGAATAAGCGGGTGAAAAGACCGCCGGATAATCCAATTAATGCGTTGATTTCTTATGGAAATACGCTATTGTATGCAAAGACGATTTCAGCGATTTATCAGACGCATTTAGACCAGCGTATCAGTTTTTTACATGAGCCGTCGGAGGGGCGTTTTTCATTGAGCCTTGATATGAGTGAGGTTTTTAAGCCGGTCATTGTGTACCGGACGATATTTGATTTAGTAAATAACCGGAAATTGCAGGTTGAAAAGCATTTTGACAAAAAGGTCAATTACTGTTTGTTGAACGAAGAAGGAAGAAAAATATTTATCGAAGCATTTGAAGCACGCATGGAATCGGTATTTGTGCATGACCGGCTGAAACGAAAGGTAACTTACCGGACGGCATTAAAGCTGGACTGCTACAAATTGATTAAGTACATATTAGAAGGGCAGGAATTTGTTCCGTTTTCGCTGAAGGATAATCGGTAGGAAGTGAGGGTATATGGCAAAGAAATTGAACTATAATTATGCATTTGTATTTTATGATGTCAATGAAAAGCGGGTGCAGAAGGTCTTTAAAATTTGCAAAAAGTATTTGTCACATTATCAAAATTCGGTTTTCAGGGGAGAGATTACGCCGTCAAAGCTCATTGGATTAAAGACGGATTTGAAGAAGGTGATACAGGAAGACGAGGATTTTATCTGTATTATTAAGCTGTTTAATGAAAATGTGTTTGGCGAGGAGGTGCTTGGAAAGAAGGATAGGGAAAATGGTGAGCAGTTGATTTTGTAATACAATGAAAATTTACCAGCCGCCTATCAGTGCAAAATTGCGTGAATCCGCAAAAACAGTGGCATTGCGGTGATTTTGTAAATTTTTTTGGCAAATGGCGCGGTGGCTGGTAAAAATTTTAAAAACGTTGATAAATACTGGGGAATCTGGTATAGTGGACTGTATGAAATACAGGAAATGCGTTGGATAAACTTTAACATGAGATGTTTTGAAATAGTTAAACATAAAATGGCTGTTGAGCATTTTCTTGATAAACTTTAACATGAGATGTTTTGAAATGTGTTAGATTGCTACGGAAGACCCACAAAAATACAGATAAACTTTAACATGAGATGTTTTGAAATACGTCTAAAAAAGACAAAGAAGAATAATTTTGTTCCGATAAACTTTAACATGAGATGTTTTGAAATCTGACAAAGACAATCGACATATATGACCGGATAGGCGATAAACTTTAACATGAGATGTTTTGAAATTAACTTATTTTTTTATTAAGCTTGTCTTTGACATAAGATAAACTTTAACATGAGATGTTTTGAAATTTATACCTTAAACAATTAACATAATCTTTATCTAGATAAACTTTAACATGAGATGTTTTGAAATCAATATATAATACCGTCTTCTGGAAACTCTCTAAGATAAACTTTAACATGAGATGTTTTGAAATAATGCTAGTTTGTCACAATTACCAAAACTATTTAATGATAAACTTTAACATGAGATGTTTTGAAATAACTTTAGTCTGTCGGATGTATTCGGTCAGACAGAGATAAACTTTAACATGAGATGTTTTGAAATGATTATCGCCCAAAAGGGTCATTGTGCTGTTTGCTGGATAAACTTTAACATGAGATGTTTTGAAATGAACCTATTGAAAACTCCGATAAGTGGAAACGTTAGATAAACTTTAACATGAGATGTTTTGAAATGTGCCATTGTTGTCTTTCTGGCTGTGTGGGCCTGGAGATAAACTTTAACATGAGATGTTTTGAAATGTTGCAAAAAACAAGTGGACTGTTGACACTTCCGGATAAACTTTAACATGAGATGTTTTGAAATTCGCCAAAAAGTTTGTTTTTTTTGCATTGCGGACAAAGATAAACTTTAACATGAGATGTTTTGAAATAGCGATACGGCTACTGCGCAGCGCAGCTTGTGATAGATAAACTTTAACATGAGATGTTTTGAAATAAAACTTCTAATGTAACAACTTCTAGTGATGATAAAGATAAACTTTAACATGAGATGTTTTGAAATAGCATATCGGCAAATGACATCTGTACCGGGTTTAAGATAAACTTTAACATGGGATGTTTTGAAATTGCACAAGATTGACAGTGCCAGAAAAGCGCAGGAGCGATAAACTTTAACATGAGATGTTTTGAAATTGTCTGATAGCCATGCGGGTTCAAATCCCGCCGCCCGATAAACTTTAACATGAGATGTATCAAAATCCAAGAACGTCCCAAACACAAGGAATAAACCGCTATTTGATGAAATGTAGCAATAAAAAAACAGCTTATTCACATATTTCCCCAAAAACCATTCGACATCACCAGCTATTTATGTTATTGTAATAAAAACATCAAGAGGCAGGTAAAGACGGGCTGTATAAATTCATAAAATACATCAATAGCCTGCTAGCTGCCGGAATTGGAGGAAAAGACAATGTACGAGATGAAACCGGAATATTATACAGGAATTGCCCAGATTGATGAAGAGCATAAAAAGCTTTTTGAAATCGCAGATGAAGCGTATGAATTATATAAAAATGAATTTATACCAGATAAATATGACCACATCGCTAAGATTTTAAATGAATTGAGAGATTATACAAAGATTCATTTCCAGCATGAAGAAGAATATATGAAAAGCATTAATTACAAAGGAATGTTCATGCAGAAGGTACAGCATGACCAGTTCTGTCAGAAGTTAGATGAACTGGATTTAGAACATTTAGATGAAAATTCTGAGGAAGTCATTCAGGAAGTACTTACATTCTTAACAGACTGGCTGGTACATCATATTCTGGAAACAGACAAGAAAATTGCAGAATAAAACAGAGCATATAATAGAATATTGCAAATTATAACCCTGAAACTGCCGCATAAGCGTTGTCAATGTCGTAAAAGACAAAAACAGTGCTTGTGTGGCAATTTTTAATGTTAAAGTAACTGTTCAGAGTCCATCCTCAAAATGCAGAATAAAAAAGCTATTAAAACATAATGAGAAAAGTTATCAAAACGCACATTGACAGTTCAAACCCAGACATTTATACTATAGAAGTTAGCCAAAGCTAACCAAAATAAAAAGACGACAAATATAAAGTCTAAAGGAAATAAATTTTTTTTGCCCATGAATTAGCGACAACTAACAGAGAGTAGCGACGGCAAACAAGACGCGAGCAACCAGAAAACAATAACTAACAAATAACAAACAATAAACAGCAAGTAAGTGAATCAACGAATTAATGAATCAGCAAATTAGTAAATAATCAATCAGAGGGGAAGTGGGAAAGCTGGATTCAATAGAATTTTTAAAAATACGAATCTTAGTCAGTTTATTAAAAATGTCACCGGAAAATTGTAATGTGACCAATCTGTCTAAGACACTTGGCGTAGAAAAATATACGGTGAGCCGGGTATTTACGGCACTGGAGAAGGACGGTTATTTGAATCGCACGGATTCAAGACATCCGCGGCTTGAAAAGCTGGGGGAACAGACGGCACGTAAATACGCGGAGCGGATGGACATTGCAACGAATCATCTGATTTATGAAGGGGTGACAGAGGCGCAGGCATGTAATGACGCACTGTATTTATCCATGTATTGCTCGGATGAAACTTTTGAAGTTATTCGCAGTATGGAAGAACAGTACCGAATGAAGCATCTGCTCCGTACATATGAGCGGTTTGACGGCACGATTTTGTGCAACGGACTGCGGGACGGTCAATATTTGCTTCCGTTTATTATATACAGGGAAAACGTGAAAAATGGCAACAACATTTCAATGTCCAACGAAGGCTTTACACATCCCTGTACGCTGTCGGTCACGGATGGCAGGGGCATGATTTTGTTAAAGGCACAACGGGTTGAGAAATATTCTGCGATGACGGGCATAAAAATGAGCGGAAAGATTAAATGTCTGAAATATTTTGACGGTTTCAAATTTTGTGAAGCACAGCGCAACGGCGATTTGATTTCGTTTCCGGCGAGCGTGCTTGAATTTGTCAATATCGGAAGCGATTCCGGCAGGATTTTTCATGGGAGTGTCTGCCTGAAAATGACCTGTTCCGTGGGGATTATGCACATGCCGGAGAGTACGGCAATATTTACCCTCTTATTTTAAAAGATATAATCCAACAAAAAATGCTGACACATCAAGCGCAGCTTGATGTTGCACTTATTGTGCCGCAGGCATCACACAGTCGCTTTTTATCGCAGAGCCAAATAAGATTTGGCTCGCGATTCCTCCGGCATTAAAATGCCTGCGGAAATGAAGAAGTGTGAACAAGCCATAAATTAAAGTTTGTTCACAAGGAGATTTGTTTCTGAGCGAAAACAAATCTCCTTGATTGAAGATGAGAAATCGCCTGCGCGAATTTCTCATCGCATCTTCGCGACAAAGTCGCTCAGAAATGGAGATTAGAGAAAAAAGATGGAAAAGAAAAAAATAGTGCTGTCCTATATTTTAACGGTGGGAGCACTTTTACTTTTGTTTTTGTGGGCGGCAAATACGGGAAGTCTGAAGGTATCGGCAAAACAGTTATTTAGCGGGCTGTTTGTCGCGTATGATGAAAATGTCGCAACGATTTATGATTTGCGTTTTCCGAGAATCTTTATCGCAATGGCGGGCGGCGCGGCAACAGCAGTATCCGGTGTGCTTTTGCAGGCCGTCATGAAAAATCCGCTGGCAGACCCCGGCATTATCGGTGTCAGTTCGGGTGCGAGCCTTACGGCAGTACTGCTTACGGCATTTTGTCCGTCATTGTACTTTTTCACACCGGCGGCAGCATTTTTAGGCGGTCTGGCCGCATTTTTTCTGGTATATGCACTGTCGTGGAAGGACGGATTATCGCCGCTTCGCATTATCTTAGTCGGTGTGGCGGTCAATGCCATGTTTACGGGACTAATGAGTGCATTTAATTCAGGCACGGGCAGCAGTTATTCCGGGGCGGCAAGCATTGTAAATGCCAATATCACGATGAAAACGTGGACAGATTTTAAAACATTAATCGGATATGTAGTTGTCGGACTGATTGCCGCAGTTGTCGTTTCGGGACAGTGTGATTTACTGGCATTGGAGGATAAAACGGCGCGCTCTATCGGTGTATCTGTGGCAAAAAGCCGTATGGTGATTTCCGTGATTGCGGTACTGCTTGCCGCGATTTCAACAGCCGTTATCGGGGCAATCAGCTTTTTAGGGTTAATTGTTCCGCATATTGCAAGACTGCTGGTGGGCAGCAGCCACAAAACGCTCGTGCCGTATTCAGCTCTGCTTGGTGCGGTCGTACTGCTTCTTGCGGATACAGTCGGAAGAACGATTACCGCACCGTATGAAATCAGTGCTTCCGTGATTATGTCTGTTGTGGGCGGACCGTTTTTTATCTTGTTGCTTAGGAGGTCAAAGCAGGGATATGCAAAATAATAAAGAGAAAAAGAACGTATTTGAAATAGAAAATCTGTCATTTGCCTATGATAAACATGAGGTGCTTAACAACCTGAATCTGTCATTTCATGAAGGCATTGTCACAACGATGATTGGACCAAACGGCTGTGGAAAATCTACGCTGCTCCAGTTGATGACGAAAAATTTAAAACCGGCAGGTGGAAAGATTTTATTACAGGGTGAGGATATTGCACAAGTCCGGCAGAAGCAGTTTGCACAGTCGGTTGCCGTGGTACATCAGTATAATACGGCGCCGCCGGATTTAACTGTGGAAAAGCTGGTATCTTACGGACGGATTCCGTATCACAAAATGGGCGTTCCGTTTGACAAAGCAAAGGATATGGAGCGGATTGAATGGGCGCTTGAAATTACCAATACCACAAAGCACAAGGATAAGACGGTCAGTCAGCTTTCCGGCGGACAGAAACAGCGTGTGTGGATTGCAATGGCACTGGCGCAGGATGCAAAGGTTCTGTTGTTGGACGAGCCGACAACGTATCTGGATATCCGCTATCAGCTTCAGATTCTGCGGCTGATTCGCAGGTTAAATGAAGAATATGGGTTTACGATTATTATGGTACTCCATGACGTCAATCAGTCGTTGTATTACAGCGATGAAATTGTTGCGTTAAAAGCCGGAAAATGTATTGCGCAGGGAAGTCCCCAGCAGATACTTACGGGTGAACTCATACAAAAAGTGTATGACGTCACGTTAAAAGTATCGGATATAGACGGAAAAAGGTTTATTCTTCCTGTGTGAATTTTATATTTTAAATCTTTTATCTACGATGACAGTCTGTCATCGTGAATAATATTATAAATGATATGATAAATAATAAGATAAAGACTGTTACCGCAAAGACATTTTGTAATTGCTTTTGCGATAACAGTGTTTTATTATCATGTAGAAAGTCCCAAAACATATCAAAAAGTAAATTATAATCATTACAATTCCTTATAAAATGCTTTCATAAAAGCTTCTAAGTCATACTGGTCTTTGATTCCCGCAGTTTCCATGGCAGAATGCATTGCATAAATCGGAATACCGATATCGGCACTGCACATCGGAAGATTTGCGGCGACCATTGGGCCGACGGTACTGCCGCCCGGATAGTCATTGCGCATATGATTTTGCTGGCAGGCAATATGATGACGGGCGGCAAGCTGTAAAATCACGCCGGTCATATCGTCATCACTGCAATATGCGTGTTTTGCGGAAGCCTTAATGGCAAAGCCGCGGTTTAACGGCATGGCAGATGTAATATCCGATTTTTCAGGGTGCGCCGGGTGTATTGCGTGCGCAACGTCCAAAGAAAGATAATAACTGTGTACAAGGCTTTGCAAAAAGTTTTCTCTTGAAATATTAAGGGCATTGCAGATACGCTCCAAAGTATAGGAAAGGAGATTGCCGTTGGCACCGTTTTTACTGCGGCTTCCGATTTCTTCATGGTCAAACAGAACCGCCACGGAAATACCGTCTGACGGATTAGCTTCAATCAGTCCGGTCAGGCATGCCTGCACCGAAGAAATGTTGTCAATGCGCGGTGCCATAAACATATCGCCGGAAAATCCGGTGCGCACCGGTTCCGCATAGTGGTACACGGACAAATCAAAGCATAAAATATCTTCCGGTTTTTCGCCGGTTTCATTGGCAAGAATCTGAAGAAATGTATCGGTGTCCATGTGTTCGTCCATGCCGCAGATTGGAAGCAAATCGGTCTGTGCATTGAGGGCGACACCGTCATTCATGGCACGGTTTAAATGAATGGCAAGATTTGGCAAAACTGCCACAGGACGTTTAAAATCCACCAGTTTCAGGCGCGGGTGTGCAGATTGTGGATTTTTTAACGCAATCCGTCCGGCAATTGAGAGCGGACGGTCAAGCCATGTACTGTAAATTGCACCGCCGTATACTTCTGTATTTAAGCGGCAGCCGTTTTTAGAGGAAACGACAGGATTGTATTTGATACGAAATCCCGGATTGTCAATGTGTGAAGAGGAAAGCTTCCATACCGGGGTATCGGAAAGGTCTGTGCCGATTTGAAAGCCGAAAACCGTTGTGCCAAACGGGCAGACGGCATATTTTCCGCCCGGAACCAGTTCCCATGTGCTGTCCCAGTCCAGTGTTACAAAGCCAGCTTCATTAAGCCTGCGCATGGCTTCTTTTGCGGTATGGAACGGGGAAGTGGAAACGGAAATGGTCTGTTTTAACTGTTCAAAGGTTTGTTGAATCTGAGTATCCATAAAAAACTCCATTCTGCTGTGTAAGCTGTTTTTTCAAAGTATAAGGCTTTTGCCATAAAAACTCAAGAAAATCGTCATTTCCGCCGATACTTTTTATATAAAAGTGAGAATCAGAAACAGCAGTTTACAAAAAAGAGGAGAAAGCCATGCAGACAGTACAGTTTAAAGTTTTAAACACCGATACACAGGAAACCAACGTGCAGATGCAGACAGAAAATAAGGCACAAAATACACAGAATACAGAGGTGTCAGGTGTAGAAAGTACCGGAGAAAGCGCAGGAACAAAGAAAAAGACGACCGTTTCCACAGGACAGACCGGAGTTACGGATGCGGAAAGTGCCAGATGGGTTGCCGGTTTGCAGTTAAAAAAATGTGCTTATGAACAGGTCAGTGCGATAACAGAAAAAATTAAGGATATGCTAGATCCGACTTCGGGCATGACAGATGCACAAAAAAGCTCTTATGACAGAAAAGTAATGAATAAAGTGTATTCCGGCAAGAAGCTGTCGGCTGAGGAAATGCGTTATATCAAAATTCATTATCCGGCATTGTATCCGTATGTGGAGCGGGTGCAGATTCAGCGGCAGGCACTGGAGGAGCGAATCAAGCACTGTCATTCAAAAGAGGAAGTGCAGGACGTTTACAGTGAAGCGATGTTTCATATCAGTGATGATGACCCGGCAAAGCAGATGCTGTATGCCGCATATGATGATGTTTTAAAGGAGTTTAAGAAAACATCGGATTATCAGGAACTTCCCGAAACAAAGGAAGATGCCGAAAAGAAAAAACAGACTAAAAAAGTTTCGTCTGCCGAACCGGCAGACGAAACAGATGATATACAGGAAGATTGGAAAAATGCTTTCCTGTCGGAAAGTACCGGTGTATCCGTAGGTACTACACATACAGATAGTCATTTAAGACCGGCCACAAACCCTGCTGTTTAATATCGTCATACATTTGTTTTAAGCTGCGGGTGTCGGCAATTTCAAATTGCTCGTCACCGCAGTCTTTTTCTTCACTGCCTTCATATTTGGCTTCATGATCGCCGATACCGGTGCTGACACCGGCAGATACCTTGGTGCAGGCAATCTTGATAATACCGTTTCTGAAAGAAGCCGATTCCCTTGATGATACGGTAATTCCGGCATATGGCAGAAAAATGCGGTATGCACATAAAACCTGACAGAGCTGTTTTTCATGTACATCCAGCGGATTAATTTTTTCATTATTAATAATCGGACGTAACCGCGGACACGACAAAGACATTTCCGCATGCGGATATTTGCGCTGGAGATAATATACGTGCAGTGCCGTGGCAAGCGCATCCTTACGGAAGTCAGACAGACCTAACAGAGCGGAAAATCCGACACCGCGCATACCGCCCATTAAAGCACGCTCCTGTGCTTCAAAGCGGTATGGGAAGACACGTTTGTGTCCCATGAGATGAAGCGTTTCATATTTGTCGGCATTATAAGTTTCCTGAAAAACAGTCACATAGTCTGCACCACATTCATGCAGATAAGCGTAATCCTTTGTATTGCACGGATAAATTTCAAGACCCACATTTCTGAAATATTTTTTGGCAAGACGGCAGGCATCGCCGATATAGGTAATGCTGCTCTTTGATTTGCTCTCGCCCGTCAGCATCAGAATTTCTTCAATGCCGGAATCGGCGATAACCTTCATTTCATGCTCAATTTCTTCCATGGAAAGCTGTTTTCTGTGAATATCGTTATAGCAGTTAAAACCGCAGTAAACACAGTAATTTTCACAGTAATTTGCAATATACAGCGGTGTGAAAATGTAGGTGGAATTGCCGAAGTGGTTACGTGTTTCACGCTCGGCGCGCTGTGCTATTTTTTCCAGAAACGGTTCTGCGGCAGGGGAGAGCAGTGCCTTAAAGTCTTCAATGCTGCAGCGGTCGTGGGAAAGTGCGGCTAAAACATCGCGTGCCGTGTATTGGTCCGGCTCATAAGCGTTCATGGCAGCAAGCACCTTATCACGGATATCGGAAGAAATCTGTTCCATGTCCGGCAGATATGCCATGTGGTCTGTACGGGAAGCCGGATTATTTTCCAGTTCTGTTTTTCGTTTTAAAGCGGCAGGACTTAATTTGCCGTTCTGAATAATAAAATCATTTTCCTTTTGATTGGTGTCCATAAAATAAGACCTCTTTTCTAAAATTAGTTATGTAAAAATCCGGTCAGCGGGTCGGAAGCTTCGCCGCCTTTATTTAATACACGTCCAAGACCGGAAAGGTAGGCACGCCGTCCGGCTTCAATTGCAAGACCGAAAGCTTTTGCCATTTCAGGAATATTTCCGGCAGTTGCAATCGCGGTATTTGCCATGATAGCGGCGGCACCCATTTCCATAGCTTCACATGCCTGTGAAGGCTTTCCGATACCGGCATCCACGATAACCGGGAGGTCAATTTCATCAATTAAAATCTGAATAAATTCTTTGGTTGCAAGTCCCTTATTAGAGCCAATCGGAGAGGCAAGCGGCATGATGGAAGCGGCGCCTGCATTGACTAAATCTCTGGCGGCATTTAAGTCAGGGTACATATACGGCATAACGATAAAGCCTTCCTTTGCAAGAATTTCAGTTGCCTTAATCGTTTCGTAGTTGTCAGGAAGCAGGTATTTAGAGTCGTGCATAATTTCGATTTTGACAAAATCACCGCAGCCCATTTCCCGTGCAAGGCGCGCAATGCGGACAGCCTCGTCGGCATTTCTGGCACCGGACGTATTCGGAAGCAGTGTGACCCCCTCCGGGATATAGTCCAGAATATTTTCGCTGTCTTTGGTATTGGCACGTCTGACAGCCAGCGTGATAATCTGCGCACCGGCATCGGATACGGCTGCGCGGATTAAATCCAGATTGTATTTACCGGAACCTAAGATAAAGCGGGAAGAAAAGGTATGTCCTCCCAGTGTAAATGTATCATTTTCAATCATAATTTTTCTCCGTTTCCGAGCAGTCTGACTGCTCTGTTTTAATTTAGAATTTAGCCGTGTTGTGAAAATGTTTATCAGCCGCCGCCCATAAACTGCACGATTTCGATAACATCGCCGTCCTGAATCCGTGTATCGGCATAATCTTTTTTGCTGACAATCACTTCATTGCGTTCAACGGCAATGTGGGACAGCACATATCCTTCGGACAGCAGATAATCTGCAATGCTCATGCCGTCTGCCTGCATGGCTTCGTTTCCGTTAATCTGAATCATGAAAAACCTCCTGTCTGTAGATTTGATAACCCGCTGATGTGTCCGGCATATCCGGGTAAAAGTCTTGTTATAAAATAAAAAAAGACCGCACGAAAGGAAAGCTACACCCGCGGTGGTGTACCCCTTCGTGCGGTCTTACTGACGAACACTCTGTCTGTTATCATAGCATAAAAAATGAATTTGTCAATTTTTTTTGGGAAATTTTTAATAGGTTTCGGGAATGTTCATAGACCTGTAAATGAAAATATGTTAAAATATTAATTAACAAATAGAAAAACGGTAATAAAGTAAAATATAATGGAAAGGGGTGACATTGTAAATGGGCGTATATTTTAATCCGGGGAATGAAAGTTTTGCGAAAGATAAAAATTATAAAATATACGTGGATAAAACCGGGCTGTTAAATGATCTGAATGAGCTGATTGGAACGCCAAGGAACTGTCTTGCCGTCAGCCATGCCAGACGGTTCGGCAAATCCCACGCGGCGGGTATGATCGATGCGTATTACAGCCTTGGAAGCGATTCGGAAAAGCTTTTTGAAGATACCAAGATCGCTCAGAATCCGGATTATAAGAAATATATGAACCGGTATAATGTGATACATCTGGATATTTCAACTTTTTGGGATTCTTACAAGGAAAATATTACTGAAAAAATCGTGGAATACATTTATAAGGATTTCAAACATGTTTTTGGAGATGAATTAAATTACGAAGACAGTTTAAGCTATAATTTAATGATGATATATCAAAAGACCAAGACCCCGTTTGTCATTATCATTGACGAGTGGGACTGCGTTATCCGAAACAGCGAGGATACGGAACTGGTTCACCAATATTTGCAGTTTCTTCATTCCTTGTTTAAGTCGGAAGAATCCAAAGCATTTTTAGCACTGGCATACATTACGGGAATCCTTCCGATTAAGAAAATTAAAGACGAATCGGCGCTGAATAATTTCAGCGAATATACGATGTTAAAATCAAAGCCGATTACGCAGTATTATGGATTTACGGAAGATGAAGTGAAAGTGCTTTGTGAAAGGTTTGACATGGATTTTGAAAGCATGAAAGCATGGTACAACGGCTATCTGATTGACGGAATGCATATGTACAATCCGAATTCGGTGTCCATGGCACTGGCACAGCAGGACTTTGATTCATACTGGAAAAACACGTCTTCATTTGCCTCTATTAATACATTTATTACAATGAATTATGCAGGCTTAAAAGACGATGTGATGACGATGCTTTCCGGGGGAAAGGTTTATGTCAATACCGAAACCTTCCAAAATGACCTTTTTACGGTTTCATCAAAGGACGAAGCACTGACGGCATTGATTCATTTAGGATATCTGGGCTATGACAGGGAAGAAGAAAGTGCTTATATACCGAATTATGAAGTAAAGAAAGCTTATCAGGCGGCATTGAGTACCGGAAGCTGGAAAGAGGTGGCAGAATCCATTGCAAAGTGTGACCGGTTACTGCTGGCAACGATAAAAGGGGACAGTGAGAAGGTGGCAGAACTCGTAGAACTTGCCCACGACACTTACACGTCAGTCCTTAAATATAACGATGAAAATTCATTAAGCTGTGTGCTTACCATGGCATATTTTACGGCACCGGCGTATTACAACATTGTGCGGGAAATGCCGGCAGGGAAAGGCTTTGCGGATTTTGTGTTTATTCCGAGAGCCAATGCCGGACACAGACCGGCAATGGTCGTGGAGTTAAAGCACAACAAATCTGCCGATTCTGCAATTGCGCAGATTAAAGAAAACAGATATCACGGGGCATTGACAGGGTATAGTGATAAAATTTTACTGGTCGGTATTAATTACGATGCTGAAAGAAAGGAAAAGAAGCATCACACCTGCGTGATTGAAGAATGGAACACCAACTAAATAAAAAGTTTGTAAAAATAAAAAACATAGAAGCCGCAGAAGTGATAGTACGCAAGAAAACTGTCACTTCTGCGTTTTTTTAAAATAAACTTGACATATACCCCACAGGGGTATAATATGTGATTAAAAATAAAGTTCAAATATATTGTAGTAGAAATGGAGAAAATATGCAGGAAGAAGAAATGAGCTGTTGTCATAAGCATAAGGAACGCTCTGAAAAAGAGTACCGGGATTTAATTAATCGTTTAAACAGAATAGAGGGTCAGATTCGTGGAATTAAAGGCATGGTTGAAAAGGATGCGTATTGTCCGGATATTCTGATTCAGGTGGCGGCGGCCAATGCGGCGCTGAACAGCTTTAATAAAGTGCTGCTTGCCAATCACATCAAGACTTGTGTCACAGATGATATCCGTGCAGGAAAAGAAGAAACGGTAGACGAGCTTGTAAAAGTTTTGCAGAAATTAATGAAGTAACAAAAGATATAAATAACATGAATAAAGCGAATAAAATGGTGCCGGGGCGCAAGGTTTTTACTTCTACCCACCGGATATCATAAAGACTGGAGGGAATCATAAAATGGAACAGTATACAGTAACAGGCATGAGCTGTGCGGCATGCAGTACGCGTGTGGAAAAAGCCGTATCCAAAGTGCCGGGCGTAACATCGTGTTCCGTAAGTCTTCTGACCAATTCAATGGGCGTAGAAGGCACGGCATCGGAACAGGATATTGTAAAAGCCGTCACAGATGCCGGATACGGTGCTTCCAAAAAGGGAAGCAAAGCGGCAGGAAATGCCCAAAACGGAAGTATGTCAACAGGCGGAGATCCGATTGGTGATGAGGAACTGTTAAAAGACAGGGAAACCCCTGTTTTAAAGAAAAGACTGCTGTCATCGCTGGTATTTTTAATTGTCCTGATGTATTTTTCCATGGGGCATATGATGTGGGGCTGGCCGCTTCCAGCGGTGCTTGCCGATAACCATATCGCCATGGGACTGATTCAGATGCTTTTAACGATTGCGGTGATGGTGATTAACCAGAAGTTTTTCATCAGCGGCTTCAAGAGTCTGTTTCACAAAGCACCGAATATGGATACGCTTGTGGCATTAGGCTCGGCTGCGGCATTTGTATACAGCACATATGCGCTGTTTGCCATGACCGATGCACAGGTGCATGGCAATATGGACGGTGTTATGCACTATATGCACGAATTTTATTTTGAATCGGCGGCAATGATTCTGACACTGATTACGGTCGGTAAAATGCTTGAAGCCCATTCTAAAGGAAAAACAACCGATGCTTTAAAGGGTTTAATGAAGTTAGCGCCGAAAACGGCAGTGCTGTTAAAAGACGGTGTGGAAACGGAAGTTTCCATTGAGCAGGTACAGAAAGGCGACATCTTTATTGTACGTCCGGGAGAAAATATTCCGGTAGACGGAAAAGTATTGGAAGGCAGCAGTGCAGTTAATGAATCGGCACTGACAGGAGAGAGTATTCCTGTGGATAAAGCGGCAGGCGATTTGGTATCCGCGGCAACAATCAACCAGTCCGGTTATTTAAAATGTGAAGCGACAAGAGTCGGGGAAGATACGGCACTGTCACAGATTATCCAGATGGTCAGCGATGCGGCGGCAACGAAAGCACCGATTGCAAAGGTCGCCGATAAAGTATCCGGTATCTTTGTACCGGCAGTTATTACGATTGCGGCAGTAACCATTATTGTGTGGCTGCTTGCGGGACAGAGTGTCGGATTTGCATTGGCAAGAGGAATTTCCGTGCTGGTTATCAGTTGTCCATGTGCATTAGGACTGGCAACGCCGGTTGCGATTATGGTAGGCAACGGCATGGGCGCAAAAAACGGTATCTTATTTAAGACGGCGGTATCCTTGGAAGAAGCGGGAAAGATTGAGATTGTGGCACTGGATAAGACCGGAACCATTACAACCGGTGAACCAAAGGTCACAGACGTTATCTGCAATAAAGGTGTCACGGAAAAAGAACTGATTTCATTTGCGTATGCACTGGAAAAAAAGAGCGAACATCCGCTGGCAAAGGCAGTACTGGCATATGCCGAAGCAGCGCAGACAGATATTTTTGAAGTGAATAACTTTACGGCACTTCCGGGAAACGGACTGACGTCAGAATATGAAAATGCGGTATTGTCAGGCGGTAATTACAAATTTATCAGTACCCGCACCACGGTTTCACAGGAAATGCAGGAGCAGTCACAAAAGCTTGCAAATGCGGGAAAGACACCACTGTTTTTTACAAAGGACGACAAACTGCTTGGAATCATTGCGGTTGCGGACGTTATCAAGGAAGACAGCCCGGAAGCCGTCAGACAGTTGCAGAACATGGGAATCCGTGTTGTCATGCTGACAGGTGATAATGAGCGGACGGCGAAGGCAATCGGCACACAGGCAGGTGTAGATGAAGTCATCGCCGATGTACTGCCGGACGGAAAAGACAGCGTTATCAGTCGCTTAAAAAGTGACGGCAGGGTTGCAATGGTCGGTGACGGCATTAATGATGCACCGGCGCTTACAAGAGCCGATATCGGTATTGCAATCGGTGCGGGAACGGATATTGCGATTGACGCGGCAGATGTCGTATTGATGAAAAGCCGTTTAAGCGATGTTCCGGCGGCAATCCGTTTAAGCCGTGCAACGCTTAGAAACATTCATGAAAACCTGTTTTGGGCATTCTTTTATAATGTCATCGGAATTCCGCTGGCGGCGGGCGTATGGATTCCGTTCTTTGGATGGAAGTTAAATCCGATGTTTGGTGCTGCGGCAATGAGCTTATCAAGCTTCTGCGTAGTAACCAATGCGTTACGCTTAAATCTTTTCTCTGTACACAATGCAGAAAAAGATAAAAAAATAAAATCAAAAAAGAAAGTAGAGGACAAGAAAATGGAAAAAACATTAACAATCGAAGGAATGATGTGCGGACACTGTGAGGCAAGAGTAAAGAAGGCACTCGAAGCCCTTCCGGAAGTCAAAGAAGCAGTTGTCAGCCATGAAGCGGGAACAGCTGTTGTTACCTTAGAAAGTGCCGTTTCGGATGAAGCATTAAAAGAAGCTGTGGAAGCACAGGATTACAAGGTGATTTCCGTACAGTAATATTGAATTATTTCCGGCACAGTGGTATGATAAGTGGATAATTGCAAATGTAAGGAGTAAGTATGTTTCGGAAAACAATGGAAGAATACGAAGCGGATACCAGAAAAAAACTGGTAATAGATATCCGGGAAAAAGAAGCGTTTGACAAGGAAACGATGCCCGGAGCCCTTCATATGGACAGTGAAACGCTCAAACAGCAGATAAAAGAACTCACAAAGGATCAGACACCTGTTTACCTGCTGTGCCATACAGGACAGCAAAGTGATGCACTGGCAGAGGATTTTGAAAAAGAAGGCTATGAAGTATACAGTATACAGGACGGATTCCGTGCATATCTGCGGTTAAAGCTTCGCACAGTTATGCGTCAGGAGGATTTAAAGGAACAGTGCTGTGCCGATGTGGAACGCAGTATTGTAAAGAAGTTCCGAAAGGAAATCTGGCGGCCGTTTACAAAGGCGATTAATGAGTATGAACTGATTAAAGACGGGGACAAGATTGCAGTCTGCATTTCCGGCGGAAAAGATTCTATGCTGATGGCAAAGCTTTTTCAGGAATTAAAGCGCCACGGACAGCAGAATTTTGAAGTTGTATATCTGGTAATGAATCCGGGCTACAATCCGTTTAATTATCAGGTTATTTTAGACAATGCACAGTTTTTAAATGTGCCGATTACGGTATTTGAATCGGAAATCTTTGATATTGTTGCATCAGAGGAACAGTCACCGTGCTATCTGTGTGCGCGTATGCGCCGCGGCTACCTGTACAGCAAGGCAAAAGAGCTTGGCTGTAACAAGATTGCGCTGGGACACCACTTTGATGATGTTATCGAAACCATTTTAATGGGTATGCTCTACGGGGCACAGATTCAGACCATGATGCCAAAGCTGCACAGTACGAATTTTGAAGGCATGGAGTTAATCCGTCCGTTATATCTGGTGCGCGAAGAAGATATTATCCGCTGGAGAGATTACAATCATTTACAGTTTATCCAGTGTGCATGCCGCTTTACGGAAAGCTGTGCTTCCTGCGGCGGAACGGAGAAAGGTTCAAAGCGTGCGGAAATTAAGGCGCTGATTAAAGAATTAAGCGCGAAAAGTCCGTACATTGAAAAGAACATTTTCCGAAGCGTGGAAAATGTCAATCTGAATACTATTGTTGCTTATAAACAAAACGGTCAGAAACATTCATTTTTGGAGGATTATGATTCTAAATATTAAGCAGACACAGTTTGGTGCCGAGCCGGAATTTGAAATCGAAGATACTGCCACAGGGGAAACGCTGGCAAAATGCACATCGCTGAATCACATTTCCACGGAAATCGTATTTGCGGGACAAAATGCGTATACGCTGTCCTTTGAGCCGGTCTTACAGGAAAGAGAAGGCGAAAAGAATGAACTGATGTACGGTATTTCAGAGCATAACCGGCCGGTGGGAAGTCTTTATACGGCAGAGGTCTGTCAGAAAAAGATATTATTTGTATCCGTGGGGTACGATTATTATGAGATACAGTTTTACGGCGGTATGTATCAGCTGTATGAAATCGGATTGGGAACGGACCGGCATTATCTTTGTTTATATCAGGACGGACAGACGGCGGCGATTGTGCATAAGCCGACAGAAGTAAAAAGCCACTTGGATACCTATACGGTGTATCTGGAAAATGCGAAGTATCGGGATATCGCCTGTATTGCGGCACTGTTTATAGATGGTCTGGAATACAGCAGTAATGATGAAATTGCAGACAGCGCCATTAAGGAAGAATATCTTTCCTTTAATAAAGAGCTGAATTCAAAATTTGATGCTGCATTTTTAGAACGCGTCAAAGCAAACAATATGTAACAAATGCCTTGCCATAAGCCGCAAGGCATTTTGTATTATCCGTGTACGGTCGGAAGATGGTTTAAATTGTTGTCTTGTGTGCCGTCAGGGATAGATTTTAAATATTCCGTATCTTTGTTGTGGGCAACGCCGACACCTTGAATTTTATTTTCTTTTGCAAGTTCAACGCCGGATTCCCTTGATACGATCCGTCCGTCAGAAAGCTGATAGCCGGTCACGGTGCCGCCGGATTTTACAAGACCGGTAATTTTTAAAGCGTCCGGTCCGGCATCGGAAATGCTGTCCATTGCCATTATCGGGAGGATACTGCCGGTTTTTTCTTTATTCATATTCACACCAATCTCCATTCCGCAGGCATTTTAATGCCGGAGGAATCGCGAGTCAAATGTAAGATTCGGCTCTGCGATAAGGGCAGCTTTGTGATGCCTGCGGCACAAAGTGCCGTGTAAAAAATCAGCACAGCAGTGTGATTTTTTACACGAATCTCCATTTTTATAAAACAAGTGATGAGGTTACAAAAATAGTGTATGAAACTTCTGCACGATTATAAGTAGAAAAAAATGTATCAGAAAATAAAGGAAAGTGGTATAATCATTGCATGGGCAGGACAAAGCTGCGTATACTATTTTTAGATTTTAAATATGAAGTTTTATGCAAAATGCAGGCAGAAAGTGAGGCAGTTATGGGACTGATTAATAAAGAAAAAGTACTGCGCGGTGTAGGAAAAGCTGTAGATGCAGCCAATAATGCGGCAGATAAAGTGCATGATTATGCAAAGGAAAAAGAATTGGATAAAAAAGCGGAAGAAGCGGTTCACAAAACAGAGAATTTTATCAGGGAAAATGAAATTGATAAAAAGGTTATCAATGCCGGAAAAACACTGGAAAACGGTGTGATCAGCGTGGGAGAGAAGCTGGAAGAAACATTTAACAAACTGTTTTAAAAAAAATCAGGGGAACTGTAAGAAATTCCCCTGAAATTTTTTACAGACATATATTTATGCGCAAAATGGTCTCAGTAATGTTTCGAGCTCATCGGTGCTGTGGTCATTTCTTACGACGCGAAGTGTCATGACACGACGCGGATCCATACTTAAAATGCCAAGCATTGATTTTGCATCGAAGAAATAACTTCCCATACAAATGTCAAAATAACCGTCAAGCGTATTAATTGTATTTACGAATTTTACCGCATTGTCTGTTGTTTTTAAAAGAATATGGTACGTTAAAGTGTTCTTGTCTGAGTTCATTTCCTTACCTCCTTCAATGTTGAGAAGCGAACTGATTTCGTAAAGTTCTAAGTAACAGAACTTTTTATTTATATACTTATCATGCCCAAATGTCAAATAAAATCTACAAAGTATTAAAAAAAGTACATTGCAGATTTTTAAAAAGCAGGCTAGTGTGAAAAATAACGCTGATGCGCTTATTTTTCACACAGCACTTTGTGCCGCAAGCATCACAAAGTTGCTTTTTATCGCAGAGCCAAATAAGATTTGGCTCGCGATTCCTTCGGCATTAAAATGCCTGTGGAATGGAGATTATTATAAAAAAATGTAAAAAAAGAATATATCGGAATGGAGTACAAGATGATTAAAAAAGAGATTAATGAAATTAAATCACAATATACATTGGAAGAGTGTGGTATTTTAAGACTGTGTGGCTGTTATGTCAACGGTGACAAGGAAAAAGTGGCACGGTTTAATCAGACGTTTTTAAATCTGCCGGAGGAAGAAAAGCATAAATACTTCGACATTTTTAGAAAGACATTGTCGGGAACACCGGGCAAGAATCTTTTGGATATGCGTTTTACCATGGATTCCTATGCAGACGGCGGCGCGAGAACATTTTTATATCAGCTCCGTGACAGTGAATTAAAAGACGATGCCCTGCTTGAAAAATTTTATGATAAAGTCATTGAAGCATACAGTCATCCGGGGAATTATCTGATTCTGCTGATTAATCAGGTGTATGACGTGCCGGGACGGACCAGTGACGGCATTGACATGGAAGATGCATCAGATGAGGTGTACAGCTATCTGCTGTGCAGTATCTGCCATGTATCCCTTTCAAAGCCGGGATTGGGGTATTTTGAAGAAGACCATGCCTTTCATGACCAGCAGCAAAATCATATGGTGGATTTGCCGGATATCGGATTTTTATTTCCGGCATTTAATAACAGGAGTGAAGACGGGGAAGGCGTGTTATATTATTCAAAGGATGCCAATGCGTTTGAACAGCTGTTTCTGGCACAGGTTTTAAACTGTGAAGTGCCGCTTTCTGCAGGCAGCCAGAAGGAGAATTTTCAGGTGCTGGTAGAAGAAACCCTGGGCGAAGAATGTAATTATGAAACAATTAAAAATATTCATGAGAATCTCAATGAGATGATTCAGGAACAGAAAGGAAATCCTGAACCGGTGACAATTGATAAGACCGAGATGCGGGATTTGCTGGAAAAAAGCGGTGTAAAAGAAGAACGTTTACAGGATTTTGAGGAACATTTTGAGCAGGCGATAGGAGAAAATACACGGCTGATGGCAGCAAACATTGCGGAAACACGCAAGTTTGAGGTAAAGACACCCGATGTTGTGGTAAAGGTCAATCCTGAAAGAACCGACCTGGTTGAAACCATGGAAATCGAAGGAAAGCAGTACCTGGTCATTCAGATTGATGAGCATCTGGAAGTCAATGGGATTTCAGTCAATCCCGAAACAGGAGAGGTGCAGTATAACGAATAATATAAAAGACAGAAAGGGGCAGATACAGCAATGAAAGAGCGGGTTACGCAGCGTTTTTTAAAATATGTGGCAGTAGATACGCAGTCCGATGAGGCTTCAGACACGTTTCCGAGTACAGAAAAGCAGAAGGTACTTGCAAAAATGCTAGTGGAGGAATTACGCCGGATGGGCGTGCCGCAGGTAGAAATTGACGAACAGTACGGTTATGTCTATGCAAAGATTTTATCCAACAGGCCAGATGGAGAAAAAGTGCCGGTGCTTGGATTTATTGCACATATGGACACTTCTCCCGAAGTATCGGGAGCGGACGTAAAACCGCAGATTATCCGCCAGTATGACGGCAAAGACATTGTGTTAAATAAAGAGAAAAATATTGTTTTATCGGTGGAAGAATTTCCAGAGCTTGTACGGTATACCGGACAAACGCTGATTACAACAGATGGTACAACCCTGCTTGGTGCAGACGATAAAGCCGGTGTGGCAGAGATTATGACGATGGCAGAACAGCTGTGCAGCCATCCGGAGATTGTACACGGGGATATTGCCATTGCATTTACCCCCGATGAAGAAGTGGGCGGCGGCATGGACCATTTTGATGTGGGGCGGTTCGGTGCAGACTATGCCTATACTGTTGACGGCGGGGCGCTCGGCGAGCTGGAATATGAGAACTTCAATGCGGCGAAGGCAGTGATTCATGTAACCGGAAGAAGCGTTCATCCGGGAGATGCCAAGGATAAGATGAAAAATGCCGCAGTTATGGCAATGGAATTTCACAGTGAACTGCCAAAGCAGGCGTGTCCTGAATGTACAAGCGGCTATGAGGGCTTTTTCCATCTGACCGACATGCACGGCAGTGTGGAAGCGGCACAGTTATCGTATATTATCCGTGACCATGACCGTGAAAAGTTTGAAAAGAAAAAGCAGCTGGTGGAAAACATTTGCAGCAAACTGAATGAAAGGCATGGTGGAGCGTTTTTTACGGCAGAAATCACGGACCAGTATTATAATATGAAAGAAAAAATTGAGCCGTATCTTTTTTTAATAGAAAATGTAAAGACGTGTATGAAAAAGCTGGACATTGAACCGCATATCCAGCCGATACGGGGCGGGACAGACGGCGCAAGACTTTCCTTTATGGGCGTTCCGTGTCCGAATCTGTGCGCAGGCGGTCACAATTTTCACGGACGGTATGAATACTGTTGTGTAGAATCTATGGAAAAAATCACGCAGCTTCTTATATTGCTGGCACAAAAATAGGAATTTAGAACCAAAAGCCCGCAGGCAGATTTGAAAAGAATCTGTCTGCATTTTTTTGTTTGTCCGTTTTTGGCATACGAAATGCACAAAAAAATGTCAAAAAATTGACAAAATAAACATAAACATATTAAAAATACACAAAAATGAAAGGCAACACCAAAGTATCATTGACTAAATGCCGATAAAGTGTTACTTTAATAAAGAACTTAGATAAAATGTTTATGCAAAAGTATTTCAAAAAACTCCTGAAAATATTGTAATGTAGATTTTGCATAAGCATTTTTTTAAGTGGAATATAGAATGTATTGGGATTATCTGTGTATGGGCGCAGATAAGAAAGGAGTGCTATGAGAAGAAGCTTGAAGAAAATGATGGCTGTCGGACTTACGGCCGCGATGACAGTCGGTTCCATCAGCTTTCAGGGGCTGTCAGCAAATGCAGCGGGACTGCCGACAACCGACGGACATAACAAATATGTCAACAGTGAAGTCTTTAATGTGATTTCTGATGATAGTTTTGGTACAAAGGAATTGGAGAACCCTTTATTTGACAAGACAGCAGGAAGCAGTGACATCAGTAATTTACAGGTTCCAACACTGGCATATGATGATACAAGCATCGCACTTGTATGGGATAAGCCGGAAAAATATGATAATGTAGCAGATTATAACGTTTACGTCAACGGCACACTTGACGGAACAGCAAGAAAGAATTATGAAGAAAATGCCAAATGGGCAGATACATATATGAAATCCTTCTATGAATACTATGAAACCAATAGTGACGTAGATATGGTAAATGTGGATATTCATTCTTATCGTGCAACAGGTCTTACACCTGACACAGAGTATACCTTTAAGGTTGTTGCAGTTGATAAGGACGGAAAAGAACTCGGAACGGCAAAGGAAATCAGTCAGAAGACGACAGTTAAGCCGGAGGAGTTTAACATTTTAGATTATGGTGCAGTGGCAACAGAAGGTTACACTTCTTATAATGATGAAGTCAATGCACTCGTAGAAAAGAATACAAAAGCAATCCAGGCAGCAATTGATGCCTGTACACCGGGCGGAAAGGTTGTGATTCCGCAGGCTGAGGACGGAAAGGTCTTCGTATCCGGTGCACTTTGGTTAAAGAGCGACATTACAGTAGAATTAGACGGTACACTCTGGGCATCACCAAACAGTGACCATTTTGAAATCGGTTTCTTAATGTATCCGTTCTACACCGATACAAGAGGCTGGGGCTTACTGAATGCCACAAGTGCCGATGAAAATGCTCCGCTTGAGAATATCCGTATTACCGGTAACGGTACACTTTACGGCAACGGCTGGAAGTATGGTGCAGGCGATAAAATGTATGAAGACGGTTACACCTCCAATACCGGTGTAAATACGCAGGCAGGTGATCCGTCAGATACAGAAAACTACGGTCTGCCAAGATACATGGGCGGCAGTAATACAAAGGTTTACTACTATGGTATCCAGGCTGCCGATTCTGCTAAGAAATATCTTGCAAACCTTACCAATGAAGACGGTTCAAGAAAGTATTCTGATGAACTGATTGATTCCTTGTCAGGCTATATTGAAAAAGACCTGGCAGATAATGGTAAGGTTGATAAAAACGGAAAGGATAAATTTATCGATGTAGAAACAGGAAATAATGCAGGCATTGAAAAGGCAGATATTACCAATGCTTATGCGACACGTTCCAGTCTGTTAATTATGAGAAATGTCAGCAACGTTTATGTAGGTGACATTACCGTTGAAAATCCGGCAAACCACTCTGTTAATATTCTGGATTCCAGAAATATTTCAACAGAGAATGTCAAGGTATTCTCTTATGACGGTAACAACGGTGACGGACTTGGATTTGGCTGTTCACAGAATGTCATCTGCTGGAATAACTTTACAGATACAGGTGATGATAACTTAGGTTTCGGTGCATCTGTTGGTGAAGGCGCAAGAGACTGTGATATTCAGACTAATTCAGAAATCTGGATGTTTAACAACTTCCTTCGTGAAGGTCACGGTGGTCTGGCAGCAGGTTCACACACAGGAAACGGTATTCAGGACGTATTATTTGAAGATACAGTCATGAACCACATTGATATGGCATTCCGTTTCAAGTCTGCACCGACGAACGGCGGTTTTATTGCCAACATTACAATGCGTGACTGCGCAGTTGCAGATACACAGCAGGCATGGGTACTCACAACAAGCTACAGCGACCCGAACAGTGCATCTACAACGGAATTTGCAGAAATCGGAAAATTCTACAACTTTGCATCATACAATGTGTCCGTATACGGCGTACAGAATAATACCGTGCAGGTACTTGCAGATGTTGATCCGGTCAGCAATCCACAGAAACCATGGCATACACACAGCCACTTATACTTCCAGGATATTACCTTTGGTAATGTCGGAACAAACGGCGGCTTTAAGAATAAGAACGGCTGGGAATCATTAATCGGCTGTGAAAATTCAGTATTCTATAACTTTAAGACCGTATCTTATGCAAAGAAGGCAGTAGATAAAAAGACGGATAAGACATGGAATAATATGCAGTATTGCAAAGACATTGTATTCCAGGGCACAACATGGGATTCAGTCAACAACTGTACCGATAAGATGCAGAACATGATGTCAGGTATTACTGTAAAGGATTCAACCGTAAAGGCAGAAGTTGTTCCGGCTGTTACAGAACCGGATTCAGGTTCTACAGGTGAAGAAACAACGGTAAAGGCAGAATGGGATGCAGCGGCAATTGCAGCAGCTACAACAACTGCCAACGGACTGACAGCACATGCAGATGCCAATGATGCAAACGGCGGCTGGAAGACTGCAACAGTAGCAGAAGCCGATACAACAGGTGAAGGTGTTGTATGGCCGGTCGGAACAGAATATGTCGTATCCGGTAAGACGAAGGCAATGGATTCAGACGGTAAAACACAGTCTAAGGGAACAATTCCGGTATCAGGATGCTTCCTTACATATGAAGCTGCAGAAGACGGCGTATTAAGCATTGACCAGAAGACGCTTGCAACCAAGAGATTTTATGTAGTGGATTCAGATGGTAAAGTTGTTGTAGACTATCAGAATACCAATGCAAAGGATACAGCAGCAAAATATGAAACATTAACTGCACAGGTACAGGCTGGAAAGACCTATTACATTTATGCAAACGGCGCAACAGCAAATATTTTAAAGATTACATTTGCTACAAAGATAGCCGGTACAGCAGCGCAGACAGCAGTACAGGCACAGACCGCCAAGGCTTCTGACGGACGTCAGGTAAAGCTTTCATGGAATGCGGTTGAGAATGGAGCAGAAGAAGTATTCTACGGTGTAGATACTTATGTAAATGGTGAAAAGGTTGATATTACAGATGGTATTACAGGAACAGAAACCATTATGGACAGATTATCATCCGGTGTAACTTATACATTTAAAGTATATGTAAGTGAAAAAGGTGACAATGCAAACAGCATGAGTGTTACAGGACAGAATAAAACATTACTCGGCGAAGTAACGGTTACTGTAGACGGTGAAAAAGATACAGCAGATATTGAAGCACCGGAAAATGTGACATCAGAACTTGCAAGTGCAGTTTATACACATGCACAGGGAACATGGACAGCAATCAGTTCAAGTGATGCAAGAATCAGAGGTTATAAGATTTACGCAAACGGAAAGCTTGTCAATACAGTTTATAACTATCAGATTCCGAAATTTGCAACCGCAGAAACCGTATCAAAGCAGATTGGCAGACTGACACCGGGTACAGAAAATACCGTTGAAATCGTTGCATTTACAGATGCAGGGGTTGAATACAAGTACCCGCAGGCACAGATTACAACACTTGGCAGCTATGATTACAAAGCACCGGTATTTGCAGAAAATGCAAAAGTAACGGCAGAAGTAAAGGATAACGATGTTGTTCTTACATGGACAGCAGCAACAGATGACACCGCAGTCGGCGGATACCGTGTATATGTTGACGGAACACCGGTTGTACCGGAAGGTAAGGACTTCAATCCGGTAAACGGCGATTATACAACGGCTGAAACAACTTATACAGTAACAGGTCTTGATTTAACAAAAGACCATACATTTACAATTCAGGCAGGCGATACATGGTGGAAAGCCGCACAGACTATGGGAACATATGATAAGATGGCAGGCTTTAACTGGACCGTAGAGGGCATCAGCACAACACTGAGTGCCAGATATGAGTCGGATTCTGCTGTAACAGATGCTTCCGGTGCAAATATAGCGGTTGCAGTAAAGGCAGATGCAGGTGTAATTCCATCAGGAAGCCAGCTGAAAGTAACAGCATTGGGAGAAGGAAATGCATATGATGCAGTAAAGAAATCTTTTGACAATAAGAAGTTCTCACTGCTGGATATCAGACTGCTGGATACAGAAGGAAATGTCATTCAGCCGGATGGAACAGTTACAGTTACGATTTCAGTTCCAAATGGTTATGACTCTGCAAAAACAAAAGTATTCTATGTTGCAGAGGATGGAAGCATGGAAGATGTAAATGCAGTTTATGCAGATGGTAAAATGACATTTACAGTGGCTCATTTTAGCAATTATGTAATTGTGGATGAAACAGTAGTCAAGGATAATGACAATTCAAACACCGGTGATGACAACCAGAATAATGGTGGACAGAATAACGGAAACCAGAACGGTGGTAATCAGAACAACGGTGGACAGAATAACGGAAACCAGAATGGTGGCAATCAGAACAACGGTGGACAGAATAACGGAAACCAGAATGGTGACAACCAGAACAATGGTGGACAGAATAACGGAAACCAGAACGGTGGCAACCAGAATAATGGTGGACAGAATAACGGAAACCAGAACAGCAATAATCAGAATAACAGCCAGAATGGCGGAGCAGTATCAGATCATACAGATACAGGCGTAAAGACAGGAGATTCTTTTGCAATGTGGTTCTATGTAATTCTGATGGCAGCTGCAGCAGGTTTTGCAGGATGCCTTGTTATGAAGAAAAAGAAACTTGAAAAATAAAGAGCAGAAAATTGTATAATTAAAAGGCAGGGACACCGCATAGCTTGTGTTCCTGCCTTTTGCTGTATGATGTTAAAACTTATAGCTGTGGGCTTTGCCCCGGCAGCATTATAAAGCGGTTGTATAAATAGCAACCATGTCTTCAACAGACAGGTGTTTTACTTTTCCGGCATTGTGGTGGGTGGAAATATCACATTTTTCAGCCATTGTGCGAATCTGTTCCGGTGTCGGGGAAACGCCGAGTTCGGATAAAGAAACCGGCATATCGATGGAATGATAAAAGTTTTCCATGGCTTCTATGCCCTTTAAAGCGGTTTCCGTATCATCTGCACCGGTGGTTACACCTAAGACATGTGTGGCAAACTGCGCAAAGCGGGCGGGACGGGCATCCAGTACAAATCTTGCCCAGCTGCCCCACAAAGCGGCGAGTCCGGCACCGTGTGCCACGTCAAACAGACCGCCGACTTCATGCTCCATTTTATGGGTTGCCCAGTCACCGCCGTCCGTGCCGCAGCCGGTCAGTCCGTTGTGGGAAAGACTGCCGGCCCACATGACTTCTGCACGCGCATCATAATTATCAGGTTCGTCTTTTAAAATCTTTGCATTTTTCATAACGGTGCGCATTAAAGATTCACTGATACCGTCTGTCAGTTCCATATTGTCACACTGGTTAAAATAGCGTTCCATGGTGTGCATTAAAATGTCAACACAGCCACTTGCCGTCTGATATGGCGGGAGTGTCATGGTCAGCTCCGGATTCATAACGGCAAAGCGGGCACGGCTGAAATTACTGCTGTAGCCGCGTTTAATCTGACCGTCTTCTTTGGTGATAACAGAAGAACCGCTCATTTCACTTCCGGCAGCAGCAATGGTAAGCACTGCGCCGATTGGAAGACAGCCTTCTGCCTGACGTTTAAAATCATAAAAATCCCAGACATCGCCGCCGTTGTAGACACCGTAACCGATGGCTTTCGCAGAGTCAATGACACTGCCGCCGCCGACAGCAAGAATAAAATCTACATTTTCTTTTTTACAGAGTTCAATACCTTCATAAACAAGGGAAAGGCGCGGATTTGGAACAACGCCGCCCAGTTCTACGTAAGAAACCGCTGCTTCGTCAAGGGACGTCTTAATGCGGTCGAGCAGACCGGAGCGGACAACACTGCCGCTTCCGTAGTGAATTAAAACCTTTTTGCAGTGCTGTTCTTTAACCAGCGCACCGGTCTGATTTTCAGTGCCTTTGCCGAAAACAACCTTTGTCGGTGTATAATAAGTAAAATTTTCCATAGATAACTGCCTCCAAATATTTTAAAATAAGTATGTATTTATAAAAAATACATGACAGATGAGAATGATTTCAGTATTATTATAGAGAAAGATTTTTTAAATTTCAAGAATGGAGCAATGTGAAGCAACCTTAAATTTAAGGCGCTTCACATGGCATTTTGTGCTGCGGGCATCACAAAATGCTTTTATCGCAGAACTGAATGAATTCAGATGAGAAATCGCCCGTGCGAATTGCTCATCGCTGGATTGCGATAAAAGGGCGCAAGAAAAGGAGAAGAATATGACAACAATTCAGACGATTGCTGCAACGACGGAATGTAATGATGTAATTCCTGAGCAGATGAATACAGAACTGACAATTTTAAGCGGCAAGTTTGCCGGTACGTGCTATGCAAAGGAAGGGTACCAGACGATTCGTACCCAGCCGGTGGAACGTGCGGTAAAGAGAGCAGAAGGCACGGCGGAACGCGGACATCATTCGGTATTCCAGCACTGCATGGTGACAATGGAAATCCAATGTCCGAAAATCATTGCCATGTTGTTAAATTCTATCGGTGTATCCAATACATCAGAAAAAAGTGCAAGATACACCAAAATGCAGCCGCAGACCGAAAAAGAACGGGAGTTCTATGAAAAGTGGCATACACTGGTATTAGAACGGATTTGTGAGGTGTATCCGGGAAAATTTGATGAAAAGGAAGTGGACAAGCTTGCCTATGAAAATGCAAGATATATGATTTCTGTTTTTTGTCCGACTGCAATGGTCTATTCCCTGCCGTTCCGTAACATTTTCTATGTGCTGGACTGGACAGAGCAGATGAAGAAAAATCTGGAGAAATTATCCGGCGGCTTTAATAAAAGACTGCATGACGAACTGGAATCCTTAGAGGAGCAGTTACTTTTAGTTGTCGGCGGAAAACAGAATTTCCATGACAATAAAAATGAAGCCTTCCGCTTTATGCCGGTACAGGCTTACGGGGAGGACGATAACGACAACCGCGAATATTTCGGCGATGTCTATACGGCAAAATTCCTTGCTTCCTTTGCACAGGTAGCACAGGAACAGCGCCATAGAACCCTGCGCGTAAAGCTTCATTTCAGCGGAGAGGATGCAGAGGAATACGGTTTTTACGTGCCGGAAATCCTTCGGGGAACACCGTTAGAGGAACAGTGGCTTTCGGATATGCGAAGCATTAAGGAAATTTATCCGCAGGGAACACTTGTATCCGTTACGGAACAGGGCTTGTTTGAAGATTTTGTATTAAAAAGCAAAGAGAGAATGTGCGGCAGGGCGCAGCTTGAAATTATGCGTATTACAGAACAGCTCACACAGAAATTTGTTGAGAATGCAGATAATCTGTCCACTGCCAATAAGAAACGTTTAAAAGACACCACAGAAAGCGGGAAGCCGTGCGCCCGCTGTGGATTTGCGGACTTTACCTGTACAGAAGGCTGCAAATGGGGCAAAAACGGCGCACTAACACGCACAATTTAGGAATACAAAAATATAGAATAGAAAGCTGTCAGATACAGAAATGTATATTATCTGCTTTTTGCATAAAATAAGCCGAAGTCAAGTGACAACGGTGAGGCGTTTTTATGCAAAAAGCAGATGTGTAAAACATTTTCTCTGACAGCTTTTTTGTATATTTTTTTAAGAATCCGCCATACTGAAATTGTGATGTTAAAATGGAGGAGCTTTATGAAAAGAAAATTTGGTATGGCGGATAAGCTTGGGTATATGTTTGGCGATTTTGGCAATGACTTTGCATTTATATTATCGTCTATGTTTTTGTTAAAATTTTATACGGATGTGATGGGCGTATCGGCGGCAGTCGTTGGTACGATGATGATGGCAGCGCGGCTGCTTGATGCGTTCACGGATGTGACGATGGGGCAGATTGCGGATAGAAGCCGCGGAAATAAAAAAGGCAAATTTGCACCGTGGCTATTAAGAATGTGCGGACCGGTGGCAGTATCTTCATTTTTAATGTATGCTTCGTGGTTTGCAGAAATGCCGATGACATTTAAGATTATTTGGATGTTTTTTACGTATCTGCTCTGGGGCAGTGTGTTTTATACGGCAATTAATATTCCATATGGTTCGATGGCATCGGCAATTTCGGCAGAGCCAAAAGACAGAACGGCGCTATCGAACTGGAGGACAATCGGCGCTACGCTTGCGGCAACGGTTATTGGTGTTGTACTGCCGTTAGTGGTTTATTACACCGATGAAAACGGGAATGCCGTGCTTTCCGGTACGCGTATGAGCATTGCAGCATTCTGGTGTTCTGTAGGTTCAGTTATCTGTTATCTGTTGTGTTATTTTATGGTAACGGAGCGCGTAAAAGCAGAAACAACAAAGCAGAAATTCTCATTTATGGGACTGATTGGCAGTCTGATTCAGAATCGTGCGCTCATCGGAATTGTGGTAAGTGCATTGCTGTTACTTCTTTCCCAGTTGTCGTTATCCAATATGGGTGCATACATTTATCCGAATTATTTCGGTGATGTCAAAGGACTTTCGCTGGCTTCACTGATCGGAACGGCGGTCACGCTGGTGCTGTCTGCCTTTACGGTGCGGCTGGCTGAGCGGGTCGGGAAAAGGGAAATGTCGGCGGCCGGATCGCTTATCGGTGCGGCGGCATTGATAGCGGTATATTTTGTGCATACAAAAAATGTGTATGTGTGGCTTATTTTTTACGGCATTTCCTATATCGGACTGGCAATGTTTAATCTGGTGTGCTGGGCGATGATTACAGATGTCATTGACGATACACAGGTGCGTACCGGACAGCGCCCGGACGGAACAATTTATGCGGTGTACTCCTTTGCAAGAAAGTTGGGACAGGCGGCATCATCAGGACTTGTCGGTGTTTTGCTGTCAGTGATTGGCTATAATACGGCAACGGCATATGACGAAAAGGTTGTAAACGGCATTTATACGATTACGTGTATTGTACCGGCAGCAGGATTTGTTTTACTTGCACTGTCCTTATGGTTTTTATATCCGCTTGGAAAGACTAAGGTGGAAGAGAATGCACGAATTTTAAAAGAACGAAGAGACAGAAGCGGAATGTAAGGGACGGGCAGTCCGTTGTTTTGGTATAAAAACAGGAACAATTGCTGATATTATTTACTTTTACACGGTAATGTGGTACAATCAGAATTACTTAAATAGTGTGACCGGATTAAAATTGAAAATTAAAATACGAAAGGTAGGAGAAGGTTATGGAAAGAGTACACAAGGCGAATCTGCTAGTGATTCTGGCATGTGTCCTGACAATGTCTGTTACAACGGTCATGTCATATGGAATGTCAACGCGGACAATCAAAGGATGCGGTGTGTTATGGGCAACGCTGATTATTGTAATGATTGTCCAGTTTTTACAGGTCAGTGATTTTGTCAAGGCAATGGTAATTGTTTTATGCCCGTCTTATGCAGTATTAATTTATTCAGGCTTGGTGAATGGCAACAGTATTGCATTTCTGGCAAATTTCATCACATTATGTATGGCAGTCCGGTATTTTGATAAGAAAATTATCAAGTATTATGCGATTCCGTTTACGGCGACATGTGTTGTATGTCTGTTTATTAATGTTAAGATTATTGATCAGGCATTTGTTGGTGCAATTTCAAAAATTTGTTTATTTGCAATAAGTGCAGTGCTTTTATATCTTGGGACGAAATTTGGGGAGAAAAAGACAAGGCAGGCAGAAGCGGCACTCTGCCAGGTGCAGGAAAATACAGCAGTTGCCAACCGGATTGCTTTTAATCTGAACAGGGAAATTGTTGAATGTGGCACACAGGTAGAAGAAGTGACTTCCCATGCACAGTCTGTTAAGACCTCCGCAGAGCAGATGGAACAGGTTGTGGATGAATCCAGCCGTGCGATTCAGACAGTTAGTGAGAAACTCAATACAGCCAAAGAACAGATTGATAAAAATTATGACTATGCACAGCAGCTGGAGCAGAGCTTTGCAGAAGTGACACAGGCAGTCAATGACGGTAATAAAGAAGCAAAGACAGTTCAGAAATCTATGCTTGAAATGTCTGAAACGGTCGGTCAGGCAAGTGATGCCACGGCAGGGTTGTTAGAACAGATGAATACGATTACAGGCATTTTAAATGATATTAATGCAATTGCGGGACAGACAAATCTTCTGTCTTTAAATGCTTCAATCGAAGCCGCAAGAGCCGGTGAACATGGAAAAGGATTTGCGGTGGTTGCAGACCAGATCCGTGTTCTTTCAGAAGACAGCCGGAAATCGGCAGACAGTATCAAAGAAATTATTCTGACACTGACAGAAACCGTCAATGGTGTGGTAGACAAGATTTCAGCAGGTGCTGATGCGGCAAAGAACAGTTCCGTACAGATTGAAGATTTAATCGGTAAGCTCGATACGGTTAACAACTCTGCAGAATCCGCAACAGTGGTTGTCAAAGAAGAATACGATGTTATCGGTGAGGTCAAAAGACAGTTTGACGATATTCAGGAAGAACTGGATACTGTAGCTGCAACTTCTGAAGAAAATGCTTCAATGGTTGCGGAAATCGGCAATAATATTGTCAATCAGACAGATTATGTCATGAAGCTTTCAGATTCAATTGGCAGTTTAAAGGAGTCTTCTAAGAAGCTGGAAGAACATTTTAATGAATAAAAATACAGATTTAGTAAATTATCTGGTGCAAAAGTATAGACAGAATAAACAGTTCTGTATAGATGAAAGCCGCAGGGGCATATGCTTCTGCGGCTTTTGGTATTTCAGCTATCTTTATGCGGTCTTTAATCGCCATGTTGACAGAACCGCCGGTTGCGTGGAAGAATGAGCCGTGTGGCAGGGAGTCGATGACGGTTGCACCGCTGTGAATCAGCGCACCGGCAAGAATACCCGATGTCAGGATTCGTAAAACGGAAGACATCATACCCTGTGCGCCGCTGATCATCGTATTAACAGTGCCGGTCAGTCCGCCGCCGCCGATGAATCCGCCGATTAACGCACCGAGAATAAGACTATATGCAGGGTGGACTTTTTTAATAATTAAAATAATTGCAATCACGAGTCCAATCAAAGCTCCAATTTTTCTCTATAATGATGAAAATGTCCGTATTGTGCGGAATACCTGCTCTGCGGTGTCCGCCATATTCTGACGGGCGTTGACAGGATTCATGGCATCTTCTAAAGAAACAACATTTCTTAAAACCGGGAAAAAGGCATCAATGCCCTCGCGGTTGCAGGCAGTGGCATCTTTTGTGACACAGCCTGAGAACGCAAGTACCGGTTTGTCAAACTGCTTGGCAATCTTTGCGACACCAATCGGGGCTTTTCCCATAACCGTCTGACCGTCTAACCGGCCTTCTCCGGTTACGACAATATCTGCATCTTTGATATAATCACTTAACCGGGTTTCTTCAAGAACAATCTTAATCCCGGATTCAAGCGTGCCGTTTAAAAAGGTCATAAAGGCAAAACCGAGACCGCCTGCTGCACCGCTTCCTGCCGCTTTCGGATTGGCGTGCGGGAAAATTTCCCGTGCCAGTGTGGCATAGTAAGCCAGCCATTTATCCATTTGCAGAATCATGGCCGGCGTAGCGCCTTTCTGCGGACCGAAAATAGCACTGCAACCCTGTTCGCCGCACAGAGTATTGGTTACATCACAGGCAATACGGAACGTACAGTCTTTTAATTCCGGCAGGACATTGTCGGTGGTAATTTTATCAAGGACTTCAAGACCCATAGCGCCGAAAGGAACCGGATTGCCGTTTTTGTCAAGCAGTCCGAAACCGAGGGCCTGTAACATACCGGCACCGCCGTCATTGGTGGCACTGCCGCCGATACCCACAATAAAGTGGCGGCAGCCTTTTGTAATCGCATCGCGGATGACTTCGCCGACACCGTAGGTCGTTGTATAGAGCGGGTTGCGCTCCGTGTCGGGAACAAGTGTAATACCGGCAGCACCGGACATTTCAATAATGGCAGTCCTAGTGCTGTCAACAATGCCGTACTGGCAGGATACCGGCTTGCCGAGCGGTCCGGTGACGGTAACGGTTGTAAGCTGTCCGGCACAGCCGAGTGTCAGTGCTTCAACCGTTCCCTCGCCGCCGTCTGCGAGCGGACGGACTTCAATCTGCGCATCGGGATAGACGCGCCGGATACCTTCTGCGGCGCTGTTTCCCGCTTCAAAGGAAGATAAGCTTCCTTTAAAAGAATCAATTGCAATTACTGCTTTCATAAAATCAACCTCACAATCTTTCAACTTATTTATCATTTGGTTTGGAATCATCTGTTCATAGTGTTTTGTATCACGCGTGTTTTTGATGATGTTATTATAACATGGAAATTGTCAGTAGAGAAGCAGCACAGCAGATTGTCGATACGGTAAAAGATGTGTGCAGCCAGAATATTAATTTTATTGACGAAAAAGGCTTATCAGAGGATGCGCTGTGCCGGGTGGTCATTGTACGGCTGAATGTGCGTTACAACCCGAATAATTTGTTTATGATACAGTCGGCGATTACACAGGCATTGCGCAGCTGACCGGGTATAATCCGCGTAAATTCAGCGATGCCGTCGTCTTATACAGTGCTGTGCGGCTGGAAGATATCCCGGAATCATAAAAACGATGGACAAGTAATTAAGAAAATTTCTCAAAAAGTTCTTGACTTCTAATGAGCGTTAGCATATACTAACGAAAGTAGGAAAGAACTATCAAAAGTTATTTATGATACACAAGAAAGGAGCTGCAATGATGCCGTTATCAATGGTTAAAGCGGGGGAAACAAATATTATCAGAAAGATTGGCGGAAAGGAAGAAGTCCGCAAGTTTTTGGAAAATCTTGGATTTGTGACCGGTGGGGAAGTTACTGTAGTATCTGAGATAAATGGCAATATGATAGTCAATGTAAAAGATTCCAGAGTTGCAATCGGTAAGGACATGGCAAACAAAATTATGGTTTAGTCATGCTTATATAGAAAACATTTCATGAGGAAAGAAGGAACAGAGTTATGAAAACGCTGAAGGAAACAGCTTGCGGCCAGACGGTGAAGGTAAAAAGACTTCACGGTGAAGGCCCTGTAAAAAGACGGATTATGGATATGGGCATTACAAAAGGTGTCGATGTGTATGTACGCAAGGTTGCACCTTTAGGAGATCCTGTAGAAGTAACAGTAAGAGGATATGAGCTATCGTTAAGAAAAGCCGATGCGGAAATGATTGAAGTGGAAGCATAATTTTCTTGCGGGGTGATAGACAGAAATTTTTTTTACATAGGGGTTAGAAAACGCTAACAAAAATAAGTTATATGAAAGGAAGCATTGAAATGTCGATTAAAATTGCACTTGCAGGTAACCCAAACTGCGGTAAGACGACACTGTTTAATGCACTGACCGGTTCGAATCAGTTCGTAGGTAACTGGCCTGGTGTTACAGTAGAGAAAAAAGAAGGAAAACTAAAGGGACACAGCGATGTAACCATCATGGATTTACCGGGTATTTACTCATTATCTCCATACACACTGGAAGAAGTTGTGGCAAGAAATTATCTGGTTGGGGAAAGACCGGATGCCATCTTAAATATCGTAGATGGTACGAATATTGAAAGAAATCTGTATCTTTCCACACAGTTAATGGAACTGGGAATCCCGGTCATCATGGCTGTCAACATGATGGATATTCTTGAAAAGAACGGGGATAAGATTCATTTAGATAAGCTTTCAGAAAAGCTTGGCTGCCCGGTTGTAGCAATTTCAGCGTTAAAGGGAACAGGCATTAAGGAAGCAGCAGACAAAGCTGTTGATTTAGCAAAGAAAGCAGCAACTGTAACAATTGCACATTCATTTGCAGACAGCGTAGAAGCAGCGATTTCAGCAGTGGAAGCAAAAATCGGAAGCGATGTGGCAGACGAACAGAAGCGTTTCTTTGCCATTAAGTTAATCGAAAAAGATGATAAGATTAAAGATATGATGAAGTCCGTACCGGATGTATCCGCAGAGGTACAGAAGTTAGAGGATGAATTTGATGATGATACAGAAAGTATCATTACTAATGAAAGATACCAGTACATTTCATCCATCATTCATGACTGCTGTACAAAGAGCAAGAAATCAGAAGGCGGCTCTGTATCCGATAAGATTGATAAGGTTGTAACAAACAGATGGGCAGCCCTTCCAATCTTTGCAGCGGTAATGTTCCTTGTTTACTATATTTCAGTAACTACAGTTGGTACATGGGCTACTGACTGGGCTAATGATGGTGTATTTGGTGATGGTTGGCACTTATTCGGTATTGGTGCTTCTGCTTATGAAGATGCTAGTGGCGAATATGGCAAGGCTGACCAGATTATTGAAGCTATCCAGAATGGCGAAACTTCAGTAGATATTACTGATGACGAAGGTAATGTTGAAGAAACTGTAAACATTACTCCTGATGTTCAGAGTGAAGCTCAGGCAACAGTTGATGCTGGCGAACCAGACCCAGCTGACTATGGTGTTTGGGTTCCAGGTGTTCCAGTTATTATTGGTAACGCTCTTGACGCAGTAGGTTGTGCTGATTGGTTAAATGGTCTTATCCTTGATGGTATCGTAGCCGGTGTTGGTGCAGTTCTTGGTTTCGTTCCTCAGATGCTTGTACTCTTCATCTTCCTTGCTTTCCTTGAAGCTTGTGGTTACATGGCAAGAGTAGCATTCATCATGGATAGAATTTTCAGAAAGTTTGGTCTTTCTGGTAAGTCATTTATTCCAATGCTTATTGGTAGTGGTTGTGGTGTTCCAGGTATTATGGCATCAAGAACTATTGAAAATGACAGAGATAGAAAAATGACAATTATGACAACTACATTTATTCCTTGTGGTGCAAAGCTTCCAATCATCGCTATGATTGCAGGTGCATTCTTCGGTAATAGTGGTTGGGTTGCAACAAGTTCTTACTTCGTAGGTATTGCAGCTATTATTTGTTCAGGTATTATTTTAAAGAAGACTCAGTTATTTGCTGGCGATCCAGCTCCATTCGTTATGGAACTTCCAGCATATCATATGCCAACAGTTACTAATATCTTAAGAAGTATGTGGGAAAGAGCTTGGTCTTTCATCAAGAAGGCTGGTACAATTATTCTCTTATCTACAATCGTTCTTTGGTTCTTAATGAGTTTCGGTTGGGAAAACGGAAGCTTTGGTATGGTAGAAGAATTAAATTCTAGTATTCTTGCTAAGATTGGTTCTGCTATTGCTTGGATCTTTACTCCACTTGGTTGGACAAAGGCCGGCGAAGGTTGGAAGATGGCAGTTGCTGCTGTTTCTGGTCTTATCGCTAAGGAAAATGTAGTAGCAACATTTGGTGTACTTTTCGGTTTCGCAGAAGTTGCAGAAGATGGTTCTGAAATCTGGGGTAACTTAGCTCAGGTTATGACTCCAATTGCAGCATATGGTTTCCTTGTATTCAATCTTCTTTGTGCTCCTTGTTTCGCAGCTATGGGTGCAATTAAGAGAGAAATGAACAATACAAAGTGGTTCTTAATTGCTATTGGTTACCAGTGTGCTCTTGCTTATGTTGTTGCTCTTTGCATTTACCAGATTGGTACATTTGCTACAACAGGCGTATTCGGAATTGGTACAGTAGTAGCATTCTTATTTGTAATCGCATTTATTTACTTACTTTTCAGACCATATAAGGAAAGTAAGACATTAAAAGTTGATATGAAAAAGGTTGCCGGCGAAAGATAAGCAATCTGTTTGAGTAGGGGACTGCCGGTGCAGTCCCCTATGTTTTTAAGGAGGTGTTCCCATGGGAACAGTTGTTGTTGGATTAATACTTTTGGTTATAATTTGCCTTATTGTTCATAGTATGATAAAGGCTAAGAAAAATGGCAAGTCCATTGGATGTGGTGGAGATTGTGCACATTGTGGAGGTCATTGCAACAGATAAGGAGGACGCAGATGTCTGAGAATATAAACAATGTAAACTACGATACTGAATGTTCTGAAGATTATCGTGTTTCAAACATGAAAAAAGATATTATCGTTCAGAGATTAAAGGACCGTGGTTGCAGAATTACGAAGCAAAGACTAATGCTTTTGGATATTATTCTTGAGGAAGACTGTTCTTGCTGTAAAGAGATTTATTATAAGGCATCCAAGAAAAATAAAAATATTGGTTTTGCCACAGTTTACAGACTTATAAATATGCTTGAGGAAATAGGGGCAATTAGTCGTAAGAATTTTTATAAAGTATCTTGTGGAGAAGAAAGTAATATTTGTACTATAGAATTTGAAGATAATTCAGTTATTGAGCTTTCTGATAATAATTGGAAAACTATTATACAAAAAGGACTTAGTGCTTGTGGATACTGCAAGGATAAAGCTATACGCTGTGTGAGAGCAAATACTTGTAGATGTGGCGAATAAGACTTATTGAGAAAATTTTTCAATAAGAAAAGTTAGCCGAGCCTTTTTTTGTAAAGTATTGTATAATCATGGTGAAAGATGTGTAAAAGGTGTTTACACACAATATAAGTATAAATAAATAGGAGGTCTAGTTATGTTAGATTGTTTAAAATGTCTTAAAAAAATTGATTTCAAAAAAACAGGTATTTTTGCTGCAGGTGTTTTATTCGGTACAGCAGGCGTAAAGATTCTCGCTAGTAAGGACGCAAGAAAGCTTTACACTAATTGTACAGCTGCTGCACTTAGAGCAAAGAGCACAGTAATGAAGACTGTTACAAGTATTCAGGAAAATGCTGAAGATATTTACGCAGAAGCTCAGCAGATTAATGAAGACAGAGTTGCAGATTCTTTCATTGACGATGATTTCGAAGATGTAGAAGATTTAGTTGCTGCAACTGATGATGAACAGGAAGAAGTTACAGAGTAAGGCGTAGTGTATATTTGTTAAGCATATTAAGCACCTGTTTATACGGGTGCTTTTTGCTATAGAGATGAGGAATTCTTATGAAATTTGAAATTAAGCATGAAATTAAAGGTCGTATGCGTGTTCGTATGCACCAAAAAAGAATGACTTGTAGAGAGGCAGATATACTTCTTTTTTATCTCAATTCTCAAAGACATATTACAGGTGTTAAGGTAAGAGAAATTAACTGTGATGCTACAATTAATTATGTTGGTAGCAGACAGGAAGTTATAAATGCTCTACAAAAGTTTAAGTATGAAACTGCTGGAGTTCCTGAGAATTTTCTTGAAAACTCAGGCAGAGAATTAAATGAACATTATAAGGAACAGCTTATAAATAAGGTTGTTATTAGAGGACTTAATCTTCTTTTTGTTCCTAAGCCTATTCAGGCAATAATTGCACTTTGGAAATCAGCAAAGTATATTTGTAAGGGTGCAAAGATATTGTTAAAGGGTAAAATACAGGTTGAAGTATTAGATGCAACTGCTATAGGTGTTTCAGTATTGAGAAATGATACATCAACAGCAAGCTCTATAATGTTCCTGTTAAGCATAGGCGCACTTCTTGAAGAATGGACTCATAAAAAGTCTGTTGATGATTTAGCAAGAAGTATGTCATTAAATGTAAGCAAGGTTTGGAAGAAAGTTGAAAATACTGAACAGCTTGTATCTTGCGATGATATTAAACTTAATGATGAAGTCGTAGTTCATGTTGGTAATGTAATACCTTTTGATGGTGAAGTTATTGACGGCGAAGCTATGGTAAATCAGGCATCATTAACAGGCGAGTCTGTACCAGTAAGAAAGCATAAGGAAAGTTATGTATATGCAGGTGCTGTAGTTGAAGAAGGCGAATTAACTGTAAAGGTTAAGGCTATTGGTGGCTCAAGTAAGTTTGAAAAGATAGTTACAATGATTGAAGAATCAGAAAAACTTAAATCTTCTTTGGAAAGTAAAGCTGAAAGAATAGCTGATAAGTTAGTGCCTTATACTTTACTTGGTACAGGAGCTGTATACCTCTTTACAAGAAATGTTACAAGAGCTTTATCTGTACTTATGGTTGATTTTTCTTGTGCATTAAAATTGGCTATGCCTATTTCTGTACTTTCTGCTATAAGAGAGGCTGGTTTATACAATATTACAGTAAAGGGTGGCAAGTATCTTGAGGCTGTTGCAGAGGCTGATACAATAGTATTTGATAAAACAGGTACATTGACAAAGGCTAAGCCAACAGTTGTAGATGTAATACCATTTAATGACTTTAGTGCAAATGAACTTTTAAGAATAGCAGCTTGTCTTGAGGAACATTTCCCTCATTCTATGGCTAAGGCGGTTGTAGATAAGGCTAAGGAGTTAAAACTTACTCATGAGGAAATGCACTCTAAGGTAGATTATATTGTTGCTCATGGTATTTCTACAAAGATAAATGATAAGAAAGTTATTATCGGTAGTCATCACTTCGTATTCGAAGATGAAAAGTGTACTATACCAGAGGATAAAAAAGATATATTTGCAAATCTTAAACCAGAGTATTCACATCTTTATATGGCCATTGAAAATGAACTTGCAGCAGTTATTTGTATAGAAGACCCTGTAAGAGAAGAAGCTAAGGGTGTTGTAAATGCTCTTAAAAAGTCTGGAATTTCTAAGGTTGTTATGATGACTGGGGATAGTGAAAGAACTGCAAAGGCTATAGCTGAAAAAGTTGGCGTAGATGAATACTATTCAGAAG
>ERZ772991.435-NODE-435-length-53676-cov-6.227094_pt1 | contig 53676 bp, 43 predicted proteins | sample MGYA00511128_ERZ772991 | MGnify/ENA primary metagenome ERZ772991 (study PRJEB29015, sample SAMEA2737655) | human gut metagenome | biome: human gut; feature: human-associated habitat; material: faeces | place: China | collected 2012 ... | reverse complement strand
TGGAACCGAAACTTTTAATATAGGGGAGGTCTGCCCGGGCAGATCTCCCGGTAGGAGGATAATAAAATGGCAGAAGTTCAGAAAAAGCCGGTTAAGATCGTTGAGACCGTTCTTCGTGATGCGCATCAGTCTCTCCTTGCAACAAGAATGACGACTGATCAGATGCTTCCGATCGTTGACAAAATGGATAAAGTTGGCTACCACGCAGTAGAATGCTGGGGCGGCGCTACTTTTGATGCCTGCCTGCGTTTCCTGAAGGAAGATCCGTGGGAGAGACTCAGAAAACTGAGAGCTGGATTCAAGAACACGAAGCTCCAGATGCTGTTCCGTGGTCAGAATATCCTTGGATACAATCATTATGCAGATGATGTGGTTGAGTACTTTGTACAGAAATCCATCGCAAATGGTATTGATATTATCCGTATTTTTGACTGCCTGAATGATATCAGAAACCTTGAGACTGCCGTTAAGGCAACAAAAAAGGAAGGCGGACATGCCCAGATCGCCCTTTGCTATACATTAGGCGATGCGTATACACTTGATTACTGGAAGAATATCGCTTCCGAGATCGAGAGCATGGGCGCTGATTCCCTCTGCATCAAGGATATGGCAGGTCTGTTAACTCCGTATGCGGCTACTGAGCTTGTTACGGCATTAAAACAGGGTACAAAGCTGCCGATCGACCTGCACACGCACTATACCTCCGGTGTTGCTTCCATGACATACTTAAAGGCTGTGGAAGCAGGCTGTGATATCATTGACTGTGCAATGTCTCCACTGGCACTTGGTACCAGCCAGCCAGCAACTGAAGTTATGGTAGAGACCTTCCGCGGTACTCCATACGATACAGGATACGATCAGAAGCTTTTAGGCGAGATCGCTGCTCACTTCCAGCCGATCCGCGAGGAAGCATTAAAGACCGGACTGTTAAATCCAAAGGTATTAGGCGTAAATATCAAGACTCTGCAGTATCAGGTACCTGGCGGTATGCTTTCCAACCTGGTTAGCCAGTTAAAGGAAGCTGGACAGGAGGACAAGTACCAGCAGGTTCTGGAGGAGATCCCGAGAGTACGTAAAGACTTTGGTGAGCCGCCTCTGGTTACACCTTCTTCCCAGATCGTTGGTACCCAGGCAGTTCTTAACGTATTAATGGGTGAGCGCTACAAGATGGTTCCAAAGGAATCCAAGAAGATCATGCTTGGTGAATTTGGCCAGACTGTTAAGCCATTTAATCCAGAAGTACAGAAAAAGATCATCGGTGATGAGACTCCAATTACCTGCAGACCAGCAGATTTAATTGCACCTCAGATGCCTCAGTTTGAGAAGGAATGTGCTCAGTGGAAGCAGCAGGATGAGGACGTATTAAGCTACGCCCTGTTCCCAAATGTTGCCAAGGAGTTCTTCCAGTACAGAGAAGCTCAGCAGAAGAAAGTAGATGCTACTGTAGCTGATAAAGAGAATAAGGCTTATCCAGTGTAATTTTGGTATATCCGGAATAAGATAAGTATGGAACGCGTCCCTTTGTGGGGCGCGTTTTTTGTGTTAGTTTTTTGCCGCTGCATCTGGCGTAAATCTGTTGGAGATGGTACACTGATATACCAGAAGATGTTTTGTCCAATGAGGAGGGGGAACATGCTGAAAGTATTGATCGCAGATGATGAAGAAAAGATCTGTCAGCTGATCATAAAGCTGATCAACTGGGAAGAAATGGGGTTAAAAATAGCGGCAACTGCTTCTAATGGTATTGAGGCATTAGAGCAGGCAAAAATCTGTAAACCGGAGATTCTGATCACAGACATACGGATGCCTGGAATTGATGGGATGGAACTGATCAGGAAAGTAAAAGAAAAACTGCCGGATACAGAGATCATCATAATCAGTGGATACAGGCATTTTGAATACGCCCAGACGGCGATCCGTTATGGTGTGAGAAATTATCTCTTAAAACCTATTAAAAAAGAGGAATTACGGGATACCTTACAAAAGATCGCAGATATTTACAGGGAGAAAAATGAACAGTTAAATTTTGAAGAAAGAGTCCGCCTTGCCTTAAAAAATGATGCAGGAAAGCTGCGTACCAGTTTTATTTCCCGTATGATCTACGGAGACCGGGAGCGGGAAAATATTATCAGCCTGAAAGAACTGAACAATCAGTATCATTTCCATTTCCGTGAGGGAGTGTTCCAGGTTGCAGCCATCAAATTTGACCATGTAAACCACAATGACAGCTGTATTTCCTTCCTAGCAGACAAGGCAGCAGGCTTGGCGTTACAGTATCTGGAACCGGTATGTTTTGACCATGAGGTTTATGCAGAGTTCTCTACCTTTTATCTTCTGTTGAATTTCGGGGAAGAAGAGAGCAAAAATGTGCGGAAAAATGTGCGCCAGATGCTGGATGAACTGAAAGCCCAGGAAAGTATCTTAAATGGAATGAGTGTTACCATAGGAATGGGAAGCATGGTAAACACAGCGGGCAGTATCAGGAAGTCTTTTCTGGACGCTGTATTTATGATAAAGCAGAGGCTTCTTTTAGGAACCGGGCGGATGCTGGAAATGGATGAAGCACAACAGAGAAAAAACTCTGATTTTATAAACAGTGAGGCATTTTACCGTTTTAACAGGGAAATGGAACGGGCAGTCGAAGCTTTAAATGTAGTGGAGACAAGGCGGACTATTGAAGGTTTGCGGGATGTATTAAAGAACTATCCGGGGATCACCGGTTATGAGATCCTGCAGATGACTAAGGAGGCCTGCAATCATTATTTGTTTTGCATGAAGAGCAGGGGGATCCGTGTGGACAGTGAAGCTAAATTTGTGGAAGAATTCAGTAAAGACGCAGGGGAATGTGCAGATATAGAAGAACTGTTCCGCCTTTTAGGTGGGACGATAGGAAGATCTCTGCAAAAAGCTTCTGAAGCGAAGAAGGCAGAAGATAACCGGCCCATACGGCAGGCAAAGCAGTACATAGAAGAAAATTACAGCCGCTCGCTTACCTTAGAAGAAGTAAGTGAGATGGCTGGATTTGCTCCGGGATATTTCAGCACGCTTTTTAAGAAAGAAACAGGGGTAACTTTTCTGGAATTTTTGCAGTCAGTGCGTATGGATGCAGCGAAAAAACTGCTGGTTTCCGGAAATGAGGGAATGAATGTGATCTGCGAAAAGGTAGGCTATGCAGATGTGAAATATTTCACGAAATGTTTTATAAAATATACCGGACTGAAGCCGGGAGAGTACAGGAAGATCTATTCATGAATAAAGAAAGTTATCTTTTTGACCGTATACGTTGGGGCGCAGCGATTTTTTTGATTTTTCATATCAGTCTGTTGTTTATCCTGTTCCTTCAGGATTGGAAGACGGAGAAAATGAAGTGGTTTATTTTGTTTTTAGGAGTGCTTTATGTTATCCTGCTTTATGCCGCTTATCAGCTGATCTACCGGCCTTTAAAAGTGAACAGCCGGATAAAGGCGGCTTTTGCCAGAGGGGACAGTTATGAGGATATTTACCATATGCCTTATCTTTTAAATGAGGAAGAGCAGAATATGCTGCGTCGTTTTTATGCCCTGTTAGACAAAAGCGAGCTGATCACTGTATCTAAGAAAAAATCGGAATATCTGGCATTACAGAATCAGATCAATCCCCATTTTCTTTATAATACTCTGGAAGGCATCCGGGCAGAGGCGCTGATCGCAGGGGTGGATTCTATTGCGGAGATGACGGAGGCACTGGCAACTTACTTCCGCTATACCATTTCCCAGGTAAATAACCTGGTCACATTGGAAGAAGAACTGGCAAATGTGGAAAATTATTATTATATCCAGCAGTTTCGTTTTGGCAGCAAGCTGGATCTGAGGATCCGCTATGACTGTGAGGATGAAGAGGAAGCGCTTATGTGCCAGCTTCCCAAGCTGACTTTGCAGCCGATCGTGGAAAATTCCATTTATCATGGACTGGAGCGCAAGATTGGAACAGGTCATCTGGATATTAAGGTCACTGTGACAGACAGCCATCTGATCATTATGATCTCAGATGATGGTGTAGGCATTGAAAAAGGTCAGGTGAAGGTTATGAATGAACAGCTGAGAGCCCTGAGACTGGAGGAGGAAAACAACGGGGAAACCGGTAAAAAAGGCGGAATTGCAGTTAAAAATGTAAATAACCGTATTAAGCTTTTGTTTGGGGAAGAATATGGCATTTATATCTACAGCCAGCCGGATGTGGGAACGGATGTGGAGATCACACTTCCGGTTGTAAGGAATTGATGTAACGAACATGCTGATAAACAGGAGGCAGCTATGAAACAGGAAATACTTCGTTTTGAAAATGTGACCTGCAAAAAAGACGGGGCTGTTTATTTGGATAATTTCAGTTTTTATATGACTGCAGGTGAGATCGTAGGGTTGCTTTCTGTCAATGACCGGGGGATCAAAGAACTGATCGAACTGATGGCAAAGAACCATCCTATTGATGCAGGAAGAGTGTATATGGGTGGCAAACTGGTAAACAGTTATTTAAATCAGGAGGAAACATCTAACCGTATTTACCAGATCGACCAGAAAAGCTCTCTGATCAATGATCTGTCTATAACGGATAACCTGTTTGTTATGCGCCCAGGATTTAAGAAACAGGTGATCAATGAATGGGTTTTAAGAGAACAGGCAGACAGAGTCTTAAAACAGCTTTCCATGGATCTGGATCTGAATAAAAGGGTGGAAAGGCTTACTACCATGGAGCGGATCATGGTGGAGATCGCCAAGGCCTATTTAATGGGAAGCAAGCTTTTAGTGGTGCTGTATCCGGAAAAACTGATCGGTCAGGCAGATTTCCCGCAGTTTCACCAGCTTTTAAGAAAAATGCAGAGCATGGGGATCTCTACGCTGTATTTCTGCTATCATCACTGGATCATGTTTAAGATCTGCGACAGGATCGCCCTGTTTTCCAGAGGAAGGATAAAAAAATTATTTGAACCAGAGGAATTCAGGGAAGAGGCTATAGCTCCCTATATTTATTATTTTAAAGAAAATACAGTATTTAAGCCGAAAGTGGATCGGGGATATATGCTGGAGCTAAAAAACATTACAGATGGGGACATACATAACCTGAGTCTGGGAATTAAGCCTGGGGAATGCATTACGCTTTTGGATTCAGGTGACCAGATCATGGACCGGCTGACCGGGATCCTTGCAGGGGAATACGTGGACTATGAGGGAGATATTTTCTGCTCACACAAAAAAATGGAAAAAAAAGTAAAAAGCAGCCTGGACCGGGGAATGATCGTTTTAGATGATAATCCAGCGCAGTCTTTCCTTTTTTCGGAAATGTCCTATCTGGAAAACCTTACCTTTTTACTGGACCGTAAATTAAAGAAAAGCATTTTAAAGCAGTCATATATTAACAGTGTGCGCAGTGAATATTATGGGGAAGCAGGAGATGTTATTGACACAAAATATATTGATTCCCTTTCTTTAAAGGAAAAATATGGGCTGATCTATAATAAAATAAGCCTGTTCCATCCTAAGATCCTGGTGGTAAAAAAGCCTTTTGCTTATGGGGATATGCATTGCCGTACCTATATTTTAAAACGGATGCAGGAACTGAAGGCAGCAGGAGTATCTATTCTGCTTTTGACCGGCTATCTTACAGATTGCGTATATATATCAGACCATATCGGGATCGTAAAAGACGGAAGTTTTTCTGTACTGTTAGAGCCACAGGAGTACGGGATCACCAGCAGACTTTTTTGATAGATGTCTGCATTATTCTGAAAAATGTCTACCCTATTCTAAAAAGTGTCCCCTTATTAATTCCTCCTGTTCTGTTATAATTTTCTTAATAAAAGAACAGGAGGGGTAAATGATAATGGAACAGTTAATGAGAGAAAAACTCCTTACAGTAAAAAAAGAGATGGAAGGCTTTATGAAGGAAAGCGTTCCATTTTGGCTTGAAAATGGAATCGATAAAGAATACGGCGGTTATCTGGTATGCTTTGATTCCAAAGGAAAGCTGATGAAGGAATTGGCAGTATTAACTCCTGAGGATAAAATGATCGTAACCCAGACACGTATGATCTGGGGATTTTCGGCACTTCTTCGCAATGGCCTGGCAAAACGTTATGGCTGGGAAGAAAAATGCAAAGAAGCAGCAAAACAGGGTGTAGATTTCTTCATTGATAAATTCTGGGATAAGAAGAACACCGGCTGGGCATGGGTAACAGACCGGAAGGGAAATGTTCTGGATAATGGGAAACTGGTTTACGGACAGACCTTTGCAATCTATGCGTTAGCTGAATATTATATGGCTACCGGTGATGAGCGAGGTATCGAATATGCGGAAAAAACCTTTGATGCTCTGAAAAAATATGCAGCAGACACTTTCTACGGCGGCTATTTTGAGAACTTCAAAGAGGACTGGACACTGGAAAGTGCCGGAGTTTATGGAGGAGGCCTGAAATCCCTGGATATCCACATGCACACCATGGAAGCATATACAACTCTTTATGAGGCAACCCACAAGGAAGTACATAAGAGAGCTCTTCAGGAAATCATTGATATTGTGTTAAAACACATGGTTGATTATGATTTCTGGTGTGGAAGAAATCAGTTTAGTATTGATTTTACACCAAAGCCGGCTATTTCCATTCGCAGAACCTGGAATTATGACAGAGATCCGGAAAGTGCTAACAAAAATCCATTAGATACTACTTCTTATGGACACAATATTGAACTGATCTGGCTGTTGAACCGTGCATATGAAGTGCTGGGACTTCCGCCTGCCAGAGAATTTACCAGAAAATTTGCAGATTACACACTGGCAAATGGCTGGGACAATATCCACGGCGGTATTTACAGAGATGGAATGCACGATGGCCGTATTGTTGTAACAGATAAAGAATGGTGGCAGAACTTTGAGTCACTGACAGGTTTCCTTGATTCCTATCAGGCTACTGAGGATGAGAGATATCTGGATACCTTCATAAAGTTATGGGAATTTGATAAGAAATATTTCTATAATCCGGAGGTTGGAGAGTCCAGACAGTTGCTTTTAGCAGATGGAACACCGGTGATCGATGATACCGGAAATCAATGGAAATGTATTTATCATACAGACCGTGCTATGATGGAGTGCTGTCTGAGGATCGAATCACTGACGGAATAATGTCAGCGCAGTCGCAAAGCATCTTTGAAAGGAAGCAAATATGGGAGAAAAGAAGGCAGAGGTGCCTGTGGGGAAAGAACTGGTCCGAATGACAGGCATTATGAAAGAGTTTCCCGGTGTAAAGGCCTTGGATAATGTAAAACTGGACCTGTATGCTGGAGAGGTGCTGGCACTGTTGGGGGAAAACGGTGCAGGTAAGTCAACACTGATGAAGATCCTTTCAGGTGTTTATCAGAGAGATGATGGAGAGATCATCCTGTTTGGGAACAAGATCGGTGAGTGGGATGCAAATAAGGCAAAAAATGCAGGTGTGTCCATTATCCATCAGGAATTAAATATGTGTACTCATTTAAGTGTGGCGGAGAATATTTTCCTGGGACGGGAACTGATAAAAAATGGCCGTCTGGACAATGAACGTATGAACCAGGAAACAAAAGAGATCCTTCATAAGTTAAATATTGATATTGATCCAAGGGAACAGGTCAGTGAACTGGCTGTATCCAAACAGCAGATGGTGGAGATCGCAAAGGCACTTTCACAGAATGCCAAAGTATTGATCATGGATGAACCTACTTCAGCACTTACATCCAAGGAGATCGATGAGCTGTTTAAGATCATCCACCAGTTAAAGTCGGAGGGTATCGGTATTATCTACATATCCCACCGTCTGGAGGAACTGCAGCACATTGTAGACCGTGTTATCATCATGCGCGATGGAAAATACATTACCCAGATGCCGTATGATATTAACAGGATGGATGAGATCATTGCCAACATGGTAGGACATGAGATCAAGGAGAAATTCCCAAGAGTGTCCTGTGAAAAAGGCAAAAAGATCCTGGAAGTAAAGCATCTGAATGCAGGAAGAATGGTCCGGGACATTAATCTGGAATTATATGAAGGTGAGATCGTAGGAATTGCAGGACTGATGGGTGCAGGACGTACAGAAACAACCCGTGCGATCTTCGGTATTGATCCGAAAGAAAGCGGAGAGATCTTTATTGATGGAAAAGAGGTAAAGATCAGCTGTCCGGCAGATTCCATTAAAGCAGGTCTGGTACTGGCACCTGAGGACAGAAAAAAAGACGGTCTCTGTACAAGACTTAGTATTGCAGATAATATTGCCCTTCCGAATCTGGATATACTTTGTGAAGGTCCAGTGGGGACTGTAAACCGGAAAAAAGAAAAAGCAATGGTTGATAATGCTGTAAAAGCCCTGAAGATCAAGCTTCCTAACGCACAGGTAGATGCAGGAAGCCTTTCAGGAGGAAATCAGCAGAAAGTGGTAGTTGCCAAGTGGCTGGCCAGAAATTCAAGAGTTGTTATCTTTGATGAGCCTACCAGAGGTATTGATGTAGCTGCCAAGGTAGAGATCTATAACCTGATGAATCAGCTGAAGCAAAATGGCATTGGTGTTATGTTTGTTTCTTCTGAAATGCCAGAGGTAATGGGAATGAGTGACCGCATTATTGTTATGTGTGATGGCCGTATTACCGGAGAACTTTCAGCAGAAGAGGCCACCCAGGATATGATCTTAACTAAGGCAACGCAGTTTGAACAGAAAACAGCGTTATAACGAATTTTGGATTTAATCTCATCAAGGAGGGACAATATGAGTAGTTCAAGTGATAAAAAGCCCGGTGTACTGGGGCGTTTCCTTTCCCAGAGGGGAATGGGACAGGTTATAACCGTAACAATAGGTCTGATCGTTTTATGTCTGGTGTTTGGATTTATCAATCCTAATTTCTTTACTTACAGAAATACAGCGAACCTGCTGCGCCAGATCGCACCTACACTTCTGATCGGTGTAGGACAGTCCTATGTATTATTTACAGGAAATATCGATCTTTCTATTGGTTCTGTAGTAGGTATGAGCTGTATGATCTCAGCAACCCTAATGTGTCATGGAATGAATCCGTGGGTTGCAGTGGTTATCACATTGGTTGTGTGCCTGTTAGTTGGTTATGTAAATGGCATTCTGGTATCAAAATGCAAGCTGCCACCTTTCATCGCAACCTTAGGTACAATGACAATTGCAAGAGGTATTGCACAGATCGTCAATGGTAATTACAATACAGACTCCATTGGTGAAGCTGCAAAAGGTTTCCGTACCTTCTTCTACAGTGGTAAGATATTAGGTATCTTCAGTGCTTTCTGGATCGCTCTGGTGATCTGGTTCATCTTTAACTACATAATGAGCTGTACCAGAACCGGCCGTCATATTTACGCAACAGGAAGTAATATTGATGCAGCAAGACTTTCCGGTGTTAATGTAGACAATACAGTTATCTATGTTTACGTTGTAGCTGCTTTTTGTGCCTGCATAACAGGTCTGATCACCTGTGCTTCAACTGGTACAGGTACTATGGATGCTGGTACATCTTATGAAATGTATGCAGTAGCAGCTTCTGTAATCGGCGGCGTATCTACATTAGGTGGTTCCGGTATTTTACTTGGTACTGTGATCGGTTCCGGTATCTGGGGTGTTTTACAGAATGGTCTTCAGTTTGCAGGAGCACCGGTTGCTATCAGAAATATCGTGATCGGTATTATCGTAGTTGTTGCAGTACTTATGGACGTAATCGTAAGAAGCGGCAGAGGCAAGAGCAAAAAACATAAAAACAACTAAAAAATAGGTAAAATGAAGGTAAAGACGAAGGTAAAGCATAAAAATGCTTTCACAATAAAGAAAGGAAAGGTATAGTATTATGAGGAAAAAAGCGATTTCAATGATTCTGGCGGCAGCACTTGGTTCTGCATTATTAGCAGGCTGCTCATCTGCTCCAAAGGAGACAACTGCAGCAGCTACAACAGCTGAAACAACTGAAGAAAGAAGAGGCTGCTGGCAATGATATGCTGTCCGGGGAAACAGGAGACATTGCAAAGGCCGGAGATGGAAAAGGACAGAAGGTAGTTCTTATTACCATTGACTCTATGGATCAGCACTGGGTAAACATGGACAAGGGCTGCAAGCAGGCAGCAGAAGAGCTTGGCTGTGATTATAAGTGGATCGCTCCTGATGTAAAAGATGACGCAAAGCAGATCGAGTGTGTAAACAATGCAGTAGCTGATGGCGCAACCGCTATCCTGGTAGCTGCAAATGGTCCTGACGCTATCACAGCAGCTCTGGAAGAAGCAGATCAGGCTGGTGTTAAGATCGTTCAGGTTGACTCTTTTGCAAATTATCCTTGTGTACAGAAGTTAGGAACTGACAACCGTGCAGCAGGAAAGACTGCTGGTGAGCAGGTTCTGGCAGCTCTGGAAGCTAAGGGAGTTAAAGAAGGCAAGATCGGTATCGTTTCTGTAAACGCAGCAACTACTTCTACTGTAGACCGTGACGAAGGCTTCCGTTCCGCATTTGAAGGAACCGCTTTTGAGATCCTTGAAACACAGTATGCAGATGGCGATGCAGCAAAATCTAAAGATGCAGCAGCTAACTTTATTTCCCAGGGTTGTGTAGCACTGTTTGGTGCAAATGAAGGCTCCTGCGTTGGTGTTGGTAATGCAGTTGCAGAAGATGGAAATAACATCGTAGCAGCAGGTATGGATAAGTCTGATGCGGTTATCCAGCTGATCAAAGATGGTGCTCTGATCTGTACAATGGCTCAGAATCCTGATGTTATGGGTTATGAAGGCATGTATGCAGCGATCACCGCTATTAATGATGGAAAAGTAGCTCCTGAATATATTGATACTGGCGTTTCTATCTTAAATTTAGATGCAGTTAAATAATCAGGCTGTTTAAAGAAACAAAGTGAGAAAAATATGCTCCGGCAGGTATATCAGCCTGCCGGAGCTGTTTTCATTGCTGCACATAATGTACTCTCGCAAAGGCAAGTGCAGGAAAGACTCCGAGAGTACATCATAGAAGAAGGGAGAGACTGTATGTATCTGTATGGATTTGATATTGGAGGCACAAAATGTGCAGTGATCCTGGCGAAGGTGGAAGGAGACCAGGTAGATTTTCTGGAGCGGTATGAGATGAAAACACTGGGAGATTGGAAAAAGGTCCTTGATGAATTATCTGAAAATGCTTTGATGATAGCAAAGAAATATGGGCTGACAACAGGGACTGAGGGTGAAAATTGTGTTATCTGTGGGGGGATTTCCTGTGGCGGTCCTTTAAGTCCCGACAGGAAGTGGATATTATCGCCGCCGAACCTTCGGGGCTGGGATCAGGTGCCTGTAGTGGAATATCTTGAGGAGAAGCTGGGAATCCCTGTGAAAATGGAAAATGATGCAGATGCAGGAGCTTTGGCAGAATGGAAGTTCGGGGCCGGAAAAGGCTGTCAGAATATGATATTTCTTACTTTTGGCACAGGTCTTGGTTCCGGTCTTATCCTTAATGGACAGTTATACCGGGGAAGTACCGGTATGGCTGGGGAAGCAGGACACATACGTATGGAAAATGAGGGACCAAAAGGATATGGAAAAGCAGGTAGCCTGGAAGGTTTCTGCTCTGGAGGAGGTATCAGCAGGCTTGCCGGATATTTTGGCACAGAAGGAAGCGCAAAGGAGCTGGCAGAACGGGCTGAGGCCGGGGATGAGAGAGCTTTAGCAGTGTATGCCAGATGCGGCGCTGTTTTTGGAAGAGGTCTGGCTATCCTTATAGACCTTTTAAATCCGGAAAAGATCGTGGCAGGTTCTGTTTATGCCAGGAGTCACCATCTTTTAGATAAGACCATGTATGAAGAACTGGAAAAAGAAGCGCTCCCCATGAACCGGGCGGCCTGTGAGATCGTGCCGGCGGCTTTAGGAGAGCGGATCGGGGATTATGCGGCTGTAGTTGCAGCTGTTAATTCTTTGTCCATTTTATAGCGGCAGATACATCCAGCATGCCGCCTGTTGCTGTTTTGCCTTTTAACGGGGCCAGTTTATGTACAGTTGATAAAATAGCTGTTTTTATGTCCTGAAGGCTTAAGTCAGTTCTTGCAGAGTAGATCAGGGCAGCTGCGCCTGTTACCATAGGGGCTGCCATGGAGGTTCCGCTCATATAGGCGTAAGAATCACCGGGAATAGTGCTTAAAATATAGGTTCCGGGGGCTGCTAAGTCTACGGAAGTGGCACCATAGTTGGAACTTTCATCTAAATGGCCGTTAAAAAGCAGATTGCCTACGGTAATTACATTGTCGTAGGGAAGACTTGCCGGGTATACAGGGGATTTATCAATGTCATAACCGATCTGGTACTGGTTTCCATTTCCTGCAGCTACTACAAAAAGCATTTTGGAGTCCCGGATGGCTGCTTCAAATTCGGGAGTGCAGTTACTGGAACCGAAGCTTAAGTTGCAGATATCGGCACCATTGGCTTCTGCATATTTTATGGCTTCGATGACGCTTTCAGGGGAACCTTTGCCTTCAGAACCGCCTAAGGCTTTTAATACCATAAGCTTAACATGGGTGCTGTTTGTAATGCCTGCGATGCCGCCATTGTTCCAGGCGGCGGCAATAGTGCCGGCACCATGGGTTCCGTGGCTGTCTTCTTCCCCTGTGCAGATTTCATTGCTGTTTGAAACAAAATTCCAGCCATTCACATCATCTACATAGCCATTTCCGTCATTGTCAATGCCGTCTCCGGGGATCTCATCTTCATTGACCCAGATGGAATCTTTTAAGTCTGAATGAGTCGTATCGATACCGGTATCGATGATAGCTACGGTAACGGTACGTTTGTTTTCTGTTTCGCTGTATGTTTTCCAGGCATCTTCAATGTTGATATCAATATTTGCCACTGCATCGGTGTTAATGGACTCGAAATTGTCCGGTCCTAAAGGAGGAAGGGCAATATCATCGATTCCATTTTCTCCATAGTGGAGATAAATATGGTCCAAGGTTTTGATGTTCAGCACTTTTTCCGTGCGGCGAAGCCGTCCGGTGTTGTTAAGAGCCCACTGATATTCGCTGTATTCATCGCCGGAAGAGAGGGCAGCTACGCCAGGACCGCTGAAGAAAAGGGAAAAATCCCGGCTGTTTTCCTGGGCTGCCAGTGCGGACATGGAACAGGGGGTCAGCGTCATTGTAAGGGAAAGCAGAGTGGAAATGATGCCTGCAGGTAGTCGTTTCATGAAGGGTACTCCTTTCGTGGATAGTCGGGGGACACTCACGAACCCGCGCTGCCGCGCTCTGCTGTTTGATGGTGCAGACGGTTCGTAAGGATAGTCACTCACGAACCCGCGCTGCCGCGCTCTACTGCCTGCTGACGCAGGCGGTTCGTTCGTTGGTGGCACCGAAAAACAAATGTCTGCTGCGCAGCCGCTTGTTTTTCTTTCGTGCCTACCACATTATACCATGCCAGCTGTGATGAAAGTATGACATTTTTCTGAAGAAATATGGTATACTTGTTATATTCTTGTTAAAAATCTTTCAAGGGGCTTGAGAGTTTGGAAGGTAAACAGCTGTGAAAATTGTGTCTAATAAGTAGAATGCAGTGTCATCAGGGGGAAAGAAGATGTATCAGAAGTACAGTATTGGAACTATGGCAAAACTGATGGGTATCTCGGCAGAGGCGATCCGGTATTATGAGAGCAGGAACATTATCAGTCCGGTGCGGGACCCGGAAACAGGTTACAGATATTATAATACATGGGATTTTCATATGCTTTTAAGGGCCAGACACTACCAGAACTATGGTTTTTCACTGGAGGAAATAGCAGAATTGTTCAGAAGCCATGAATTGGCGGAAATACGGGAAAAAATGGTGGATCAGGAAGAGATGATCCAGCAGGAGATCATCCGCCAGATGAACCTTTTAAAGCGGATCAGACAGAGCCAACAGGTGCTTCAGGATGCAAAAGACAGCGTTGGAAAGTTCCGTATTGAGGAAAGACCGGGCATTTACCGCATGAATACCCAGAAAAACTATACTTTATTTAAGAAGAAAGAGCAGCTGGATCTGATCTCAGAATGGACAGAAAAAGAACCTTTTGTCTTTTCATGCGCAGTATTTTATCAGAAAAATATTGAAAATGGAGAGTCAGAGTTTGATTTCGGAATGGGACTTCGGGAAGAGTATGCACAATTCTTGCATGTAAAAGAGTCAGAACTGGTGCAGTATTATCCGCCTTGTCCCTGCGTTCATACCTGTGTTCCCTCACGTTCCGGAAAATATCTGTCACTGGAGAGTTTACAGGAAGGTTTCCGGTATTTGAAGCAGAATGGATTAAGCCTTGCAGGGGATATTGTCACCCAGGTAGCCTGCATGACCAAGCCGGAAGAGGAGTATTTTAACTGGCATATTGTGTGGTTTCCTATTGAAAAATGATTGTGCAGAGTGCAATAAGCCACTCTGCATTTTTTGTGCAAAAAATCAACTTGACCTTAAAACCACTTTAGTTGTTATAGTAGTGGCAGATGAGCAAGTTAAAAAAATAACAAATACATTTAAACCACTTAAAAAAGTGAAAGGGGAAAAAGGTCATGAGTGAACAGAAGAAAACAGTATTGATCACCGGAGGAGCTATGGGACAGGGACGTGCCCATGCAGTTAAGTATGCACAGAACGGATTTAACGTAGTTCTGGCAGATATGCTGGATCCGGAAGATGAAAGATTCCAGGAAACCATTAAGGAATTAAATGAATTAGGCGCTGAAGTTTTAGCTGTTAAGGCAAACATCTGCAGCACACCTGATATGGAAAACTTATTTGCAAAGGCATGGGAGAAGTTCGGACGCTTAGATGTAGTTATCGCAAACGCAGGCGTTATCAACTTCGGAAATACCTGGGAGCTGACAGATGAGCAGGTAGAGAAGGTTATCAACATCGACCTGATCGGTACCTGGAGAACTGACAAGTACGCAACACAGTACATGTTAAAGCAGGGCTTTGGAAGAATTATCAATATCGCTTCTACCAGTGGTCTTTACGGAACACCAAAGTTAGCTACCTACTGCATGGCTAAATGGGGCGTTTTAGGTCTGACCAAGACTCTGGCAAAAGAAGTTGGAAGCAAGGGTATCATTGTTAATGCTCTTTGCCCAACCAAGGTTAAGACTCCAATGTGCGAAACCCAGAGCTATGTAGAGTTCATCAATGAACTGACCGGAAAGAACTTTAAGGATTACAAGGAAATGTATGCAGGAGTTCCTTTCCTGGATGTTGAGGATATTTCTGATATGGTTTACTGGCTTGGAACCAGCCGTGCAGCTGGCAAGTTCAACGGCAGAGACGTTGCCCTGGATCTGGGAACTCTTCAGTGCTAATCACTGAATAAAAATGGACATGCTGCCAGACAGTGGCATGTCCATGAATAAAAGCAAACAGAAGTTGGGGACAAAAGAAAAATGGGTAATTTTGGTTTTAAAAATGTATCAAAGAGAAACAAGATTGATCTGATGGAGTACCTTTGCTATGGACTGGGAGATTTCTCCTTTTGCTTCATTTACGGAGCCATCGGTTCTTACATTGTTTTCTTTTATACAGATGTGGCCTGCATCAGTGCAGCTACAGTAGGAACGGTACTTTTAGTCAGCAAGATCTTCGATGGTATTTCTGATATGATGATGGGATATATCATTGAAAATGTCCATTCACCGCTGGGAAAAGCAAGACCGTGGCTGTTATGGATGGTAATTCCGTACTGCATCGGCTGTGTTCTATTGTTTACAGTACCGGATTTTAGTGAAACAGGAAAGGTTATATACGCATTTATTTCCTATAACCTGATGGCAACCTGTATTTTCACTTCCATGAACGTGCCATATGGTGTTTTAAGCAGCGTTATGACAAACAAGCAGAACGAAAGAGCACTTCTTTCTATCAGCCGTGCAAGTTTAGGAGCTTTAGGCGTATTCGTCATCAGCTCCTATGCACCTGATCTGGTAGAAAAATTTGGCGGCGGACCTGCCGGCTGGCAGAAGACATTCCTGTTAGTAGGTGTCGTTTCTATCGTACTGTTTTTAATTACATTTTATGGATGTAAAGAGCGTGTTGGTTCCGGTGTTATGGAACAGAAAACAGGAAAGAAATCTTCCTTATCTTTATTACAGGGAGTGAAGATCCTGTTTGCAAACAAATACTGGTTCATCATGCTGATGGTCAACATTTTCTATACTGCAATGACCAGTCTTTACGGCATGAACATGTATTTTGCAAAATATGTTATGCAGGACGCAGGCTACAATAAGACCATGATGATGTGTTCCACATTCGCATCCATCCTGGTTCCTCTGCTTCTGATCCCGGTTGTACAGAAAATCGGAAAACGTAATGTGGCTCTCTATGGAGGCGCAGGAATGGGTATTGCAGGACAGATCGTCCTCATCCTGTTTGCAGAGCAGTCCATGGGACTTATGTATCTGGGACTGATCCTTCGTGGAATGGGTGTTGCATGTATTTCCGCTACCAAGTTTGGTATGATCGCAGACAGTATTGAGTACGGAGAGTACAAAACAGGTACCCGTGCAGAAGGTTTCGTATATTCCGCTGCATCCTTAGGTGTCCGTGTTGGTTCCGCTCTTGCATCTGCAGTCATCGGCTGGGTACTGGGAGCTTATGGATATGACGGCAAGCTGGCAGTGCAGAGTGAAACTGCAATGAAAGGCATCCGTATCATGTTCTATTATGCGCCGTTAGCTGTATTTATTGCTATTCTGGCACTGCTGCTGTTTTATAAACTGGACCGTGAGTATGACGGCATCATGAAAGTCTTAGATGAGCGCCACAAACTTGCGGAACAGGCAAATGCATAAAGTTTTACAAGTCACATTTTTAAGGAGAGTTTAGAGTATGAATATCACAAAAGCAACTCGCTGGAGAGTATTTGCCGGTGTATGGCTGCAGAGCTTATTTACCTCTGCTACTGCTTACTTCAGTCTGTTTTGTATCCCGTTAACAACCAAGTTTGGATGGAGTGATTCCGCATTCGCACTGGCATATACTATTTATATGTTTACATACTGTGCAGTTGGCTTCATCGGCGGTTCCTTAGCTGAGAAGATCAGTCCAAGAAAAACCATTTACATTGGTCTTTGCCTTTTCGCAGGCGGCTGGTTCTTAACCGGTTTTGCATCCAGCATCCCACAGCTGTATGTATTTTATGGATTAATGGCTGGTGCCGGCGGCGGTATGATCTACCCGGCATGCCTTCCTACTGCATTAAAGTGGTTCCCTGACCGTTCCGGTTCTATTTCCGGTCTGGTTCAGGCCGGCGCTTCCTGCGGTCCTTTCATTATGAGTCCTATTGCCCAGACTCTCATTGACCGTGTAGGCGCACAGATGACCTGCCGCATCCTGGCGATCGTATTCCTGATCGGTGTTGGTATTGCAGCAGCAATGATCGTTCCTTGTCCGGAAGGCTGGACTCCAGAAGGCTGGAAGCCATCAGCTGAGCAGGCTAAGGTATTAAAAACAAAAGATTACAGCATGGGCGAAATGGTTAAGACCCCTGTATTCTGGGTACTGTTATTAATGTTCATCTTCGCAAATGCAGCAGGAACCATGATGGTTTCCTTCACAAGCCCGATCGCACAGCGTCAGGTTGGTCAGACTGCAATGACCGCAGCATTCTGCGTATCCATTATGACACTGGCTAACATGTGCGGACGTATTGGTTTTGGTTTCATCTACGACATTTTAAAGGGCTGGAAGAGCCTGATCCTGTTAATGGTCATCAATGGAGCTTCCATGTTAATGCTGACACAGGCAACTACACTTCCATACTTTATCGTATGCATCGTTTTAGTAGGCTTCTCCTTCGGCGGACTGTTAGTAGTATTTGCGCCAATGGTACGTATGATCTTCGGTTCCAAGTTCTACAACCGTAACTACGGACTGATCTTCATCGGCTATGGTATCGGTGCTTTCGTAGGACCTAAGATCAGTGCTTACTTCTACGACACCACCGGCCAGTACACCATGGGATTCATCGGATCTGCAGTATTAGCAGTTGCAGCCATCGTACTGATCGTGATCGCACAGAAGATGGCAGAAAAGATGGAAAATGCGCAGTAATTAGTAATATGATACCAGGGTCAAAAGGTTTAAAAAAGTGAAAACCCCGGAAAACGGTACACAAGTTGTGCTGGTTTTCCGGGGTTTTCGGCTGTTATAAAATATAGAAAGAAAAAAGGTTAGCGATAATTATTTAACGGTCTAAGATAGAACCATCTTCGTGTCGGACAAAGGAGCCATATCGCCCTGTAAATGGATAAATTTTATCAATATCATCGATCAGATCAATACCAAGTCCCGGTCCGTCTGGGATTTTAATATAACCATTCTCAATTTCAAATGGCTGTTTCATTTCCGTGTCAAGGCGGCAGTGTCCGTGGTCATCTACAGGATATTCCTGGATCTCAAAATTAGGAATGCAGGCATCTAACTGGAGGCATGCGGCAGTGGAGACAGGTCCAAGTGGATTGTGGGGGATCACATAGACCTGGCGACTTTCTGCCATTCCGGCAATTTTCTTACCGGCGGTAATACCTCCAGCTACACACATATCAGGGCGGATATAGGCAACTTTGGAGGCGCTCATCAGATCTTCGAATTCCATAAGATTGATAAATCGTTCCCCGGTAGCAACCGGAACATCGACGCTGTCGATCAGTTTGGTCATAGCGGATAAATTATCCGGAATAGGGTCTTCATAAAAGTAAGGATGATATTTTGACAGAACTTTTCCGCATTCAATAGCTTCTGCCGGGCGCATGCCTCTGTGGCATTCAATGGCAATATCCATATCCCAGCCAACGGCTTCACGGATGGCAGCCAGCTGCTTCTCCATACGGAAAACGATCTGGGAATAGGACTCGCCGCAGCGTCCTGTTTTATCCTGGGGATGTCCCATGGAGTATCGGATTGCGGTATATCCCTGGTTTTTAAGTTCTAATGCCTTTTTGGCAAATTCATCCGGTGTGTTTGCTTTGAAATTGACGTAGATGCGGGCTTTGTCCCGTACTTTTCCACCTAAAAGTTCATAGATGGGTACTCCAAAATATTTTCCTTTCAGATCCCAGAGAGCAATGTCAATGCCTGATATGGCAGCGGCAACAACAGAGCCGCGAAAATGCATGCAGCGGGAAAGGCCATTGTTAATATATTCAATCTGCATAGGATCTAAGCCAATCAGGTGATGCTCCATTGCATGGATCGCTTCTGCTGTGGCTTCCTGGTAACACCAGGCACCACATTCACCTAAGCCTACAAGACCGGCATCTGTATGAACTTTTACAAACAGGTAACGTACACCAGCAAGTATTGTTTCAATTTTTGTGATTTTCATAAATAAATGTCTCCCCAGTAAATAATGTATGTTCCCTGTAAAATTTTTTAGAAAGCAGGGAAAATGGTCATAACGTAGAAGATATATCCCACAGACAGGATCACGGAGATCAGCCAGCCCTGTTTAATAAGGGATTTCTGGTCATAACCGCCAGCTGCCATAGCCATAGGAACTGCAGGAGTTGCCATTGGTGTAAGGATAGAGGACATAGCGCCGGAAAAGCTTAAAAGGATCGGTCCGATGGGATTAGCGCCTACTGCCTGGCATGTCATGATGGCAATTGGAATAAAGATGCCGTATACAGCTTTGTTTAACATGATCTGTGTAAACAGGAAGGAGACGATGAAGAAAACAGCTCCGATCAGGTAGCCATTTCTTGTGCCTGCAAGGAGGGTGGAAGCAGCCTGACCAACAATGTCACCGGCACCTGTATTGGTCAGCGCAGTAGCCATAGCAAGACAACCAACGTAGATGCAGGAAGTGGATACGGGAATTGCCTGGATCGCTTCTTTTTCTGTTAATACACCACAGAACACAGTGAGAAGTGCAGCTGCCAGTGTGATCTTCCAGTTATCAATACCGTGGAACTGTTTGGTGATCAGTAAAAGGATGGTTCCGAAGAAAATGATAACACCCATTTTTTCAGAAAAAGGTTTTAAAGGCTTCTTTTCAGAACGCTTCTGTGCTTTTACTTCAATGGGAATGACAGGCTGTTCCGGTGCGTGCTTGTATCCGTAGAAATAAGCCCATAAAAGTGCGATCAATGCCAGGGGAAGTCTTGCATACATGAAATCTACAGCTGTAAGAGAATATTCAGTAATGCCATAGCCTTCCAGGTAGCCATTAAACATACCTGCGTCAGTGATCGCAGCGCTTAATGGAAGAGCACAGCAGCACACAACGCTGACAACAGCCAGAGGAAACATGGTCTTAGACGGACTTACATGGAAAGACTCGCTCATTGCAAAGCACATTGGAAATACAATGGCATAAACAGAAAGCGGACTATTTAAGAAGTTGGTCAGCAAAAATGCGATGATCAGGTATCCCAAATAAGCTCTTTTAAAAGAACCTCCAGAGATCTTTACGATACGGTCGGAAAGATTATCGATGAACTGGGTACGGTTTAATCCGGCAGCTACCACAAACATAGTTACGATGACGATATTGTTGGTATTAGCAAAACCTGCCAGTGCGTCTTTCCCGTCTAAACAACCGGTAAAGATCAGAAGTACCATGGTAGCAAGAGCAGTTGCACCCATAGGAAACTTATTCCATGCAAAACATAACATGGAAAGAACAAAAATAATGATACAGATGGTCAATGTGTTCATTGTGTTGCCCCCTTTTGTATTTTCGATGGGATTATCATACAAAAAAATGGTCTTCTTTTCTTCCCGTTTCTGAAGTTATTATAGATTGTTTTTTTACGAAAACAAAAACGAAAAGGGATGATAAAAACAGGTTATTAACTAAAAAAATGCCTGTTCCAGGTCAGAAACAGGCACATAATAAGTAAAATCTCTGAAAAATGCAGGTTTTATGGTATAAATTTTTACCTAGTTAATTTTATAGATGAGTATTTTTTAATGCTTTTAATTTAGAAGAAAGCTCTGTAAGCTGTCTGGAAACATCGTCCAGTGTTTTTTCCGTTTTCTGAGAAAACGCAGAGGATGTCTGGCTGGGAGCAGAGGCTTCCTGCAATGTTACAGGATAAGAAAAAGGCAGCTCATTGAAGGAAGCATACTGATTTAATTTTTCTGTGATTTCAGCGTTGCCAGCATTAATATAAGCCTGTTTATAGTTTAGGCTGTCCCGGACGCGGACCTGTTTCAAGGAACTGCGGTATTCGCTGGGAGTTCTCTCGAAAAGTTCACGAAAGCGGGTATTAAAGGCTTTTAGGTTAGGAAAACCAGTATCATTGGCAATATCCAGTATCTTTTTATTTGTCCGGTCAAGCTCACGGACTGCTTCTCGTAAACGGCGCCGGGTGAGAAATTCATAAAAGTTGATACCAACACTGCTACGGAACATCTGGGAAAAATAGCTGCTGTTATAGCCGAAATATTCTGCTACTTCATCCAGAGAAAGCTTCTCACGGTAATGCTCTTCTATATAAAGAATAATTTTATGGATATCTGTTGTACTTTTTTCAAGCCCCAATAGATTTTTGCTTTCTTTGTGGGAGAATTCTTTTGTAAGAAGATTTAAAAGTCCGTAAAAGGCAGAGCGAAAAAGTAACTCATCTTCCAGGGGTTCCTTCATTTTTGCGATTATCATCTGTGCCATATATTTACGGATCAGGCAGTAAGAGAACATATTTTTACTTTCGGCATCTGTACGCAGTTTAAAACATATGTACTGGTAGCCGGGAATATATTTTTCCAGAAAATCGGGGTCCAGACGGAATAAAAAGGCCACACTTTCAGGAGTTTTGGAAAAAGTGGCATGGCCTTCATTGGAATTGATCAGGATCACGTCATCTTCTTCTAAGAAAAAAAGTTTGTTTTCCGTACATACTTCTACAGAACCTTTCAGTATCACAAGAATTTCAAGGTCCCTGTGCCAGTTATAATGAAAGGTTCCAATCTCATAAATATATTCGGTAGCTGCCAGGTGTTCACATTCCTGCTCGAGACGGAAAAGATATGGTTTCATAGAGAGTCCCCCTTCTTTATATAAGGTATTATACACGATATTGGTGGTAAGAAAAAGTTCTAAAACGGAATTAACTGAGAAAGAAATAGAAAACATATTAGAATAAAATGCTTGAAGCATATGCCCTTCTGCCTTATAATAACAGGGAAAGACCCGGAAGGTTACATGATTTCTGGGCTATTTTTTTGAAATGAAGAAATGAGGATAAGACAGAATGGAAATAAAAGCACAGATCACCAAAAAACTGCAGAAATACAAAGCGGATGAGATCAAAACTCTGTATCAGCTGATGCTCAGAGTATTATCCGGCAATGATGATTTTCGCATGGTACAAAATGCAGATACAGATGATCTGCGTCCTGTAATCGAAGGGGAGACAGGAGAAAAGATCGACTTTGCAATGGAGTCCATTATTTCAGGAGAGTCACTGAAACTGTGGCAGGACATCCAGGCAGAGGAAGCAGAAAAAGTAAAATTAAAGAAGGCAGACAGAATTGAAAGAATTGCTTCTGTTATGAGCGATGCTGCTTTATTTGAAGGTTTCTGCCTGGCTTTTTATGGAAAAGATGAGATGCTGGCAGTTCTCTGCGATGAGTATGGCTGTCTGGAAGCTTATGAAGCCTTAGTACAGGATACTGTATACAGAAAAAGAAGAGCTTATATGCGCATGCTTTCTGACTATGTGCTGGCAGCCTCCCACCTGTATGGTGTAGTAGCTCTTCATGATTTTGAACTGCTGCTGCGCCATTACGAAAAGAACCTGGATGATTTCGATGGCTATGCAAGAGAAGAAGGAAGCTATAAAAACACCATCCTTTTCCAGCCAAGATACTTAGGGCTTTGTACCTTACAGCAGCTGATCGGAAATACAGTACCAGAAGTACTGACTACCATGGACGGCCTGTTTTTACATCCTTCTTTTACAGAAGATTTCCAGAAAGAACAGAAGGAAATGGTAAAGGCATTTGCGAAAAATGGTGGACAGAATGTGGGAGAAAAGGATTTCGACCAGTTCTTTGCAGCTGCAGGGGAAAAAACTTCCTACAGAAAGCTGCTGCGTGACACCATGGACAAGCCAATGTATCTTCCAACCAAAGAAGAATTTTTAAAATACGTAAACGAAGATTACCATGTGATCTCGACTGCAGAAAAGAATTTAAGAAACTATCTGAAGGGAAAATATGGAAAAGAGTTAGAAACAGCAGCACAGGCAGCAGGAACTACCGCGGAGGTATACTTAGAAGCCTTTATTGCAAAGCTGCGTGATTTAGGCACAGATGTAGGAAAAGGCGGAGCAGAGCCGGATCCTCAGGCACAGATCCAGTTTGTTTTAACCACATTAAGACAGATCGGCGCTGCTTTTGAGAATATTGCAGACGCAAAAGAACCACTGCGCTATGCAATGGAACTGTCCAATGCAGAGCATTTATGGTGCAACCGTGGATTTAGCGCAGACGGACTGGCAGTGCGTATGGCTGCAGAAAAGAAAAATACAGACATTGCAGCCGGTCTTTTAAATCAGGGCAAGGCAAATGGGCAGGTAGTCAGAAAGACTGCAAAGATCTATCCAAATGATCCATGCCCATGCGGAAGCGGCAAAAAGTATAAGAAGTGCTGCGGAAAGAATTAGGCATAAAATATGAATCAATACGAGATCTTGAAGCATTATTTTGGATATGATACCTTCAGGGATGGACAGGAGAAACTGATCCATGCTATCTTAGAAGGAAGAGATGTCCTTGGCATTATGCCAACAGGGGCAGGAAAGTCCCTTTGCTATCAGATACCGGCACTTATGATGGGCGGGATCACACTTGTGATTTCGCCTCTTATATCCTTAATGAAAGATCAGGTAAGTAACTTAAACCAGGCAGGTATCCTGGCAGCTTACTTAAACAGTTCCCTTACACCTGGTCAGTACCGTAAGGTACTGGAACTGGCCAGAATGGGAAGATATCCTATTATATATGTAGCACCGGAGCGGCTGATAACGGAGGATTTTCTTCGGTTTGCCTTAGACCCACAGGTAAATATTTCCATGGTGGCTGTAGATGAGGCACATTGTGTTTCCCAGTGGGGACAGGATTTCAGACCCAGTTATTTAAAGATCGTAGACTTTATCAAACGTCTACCCAAACGCCCGGTAGTCAGTGCTTTTACAGCTACAGCTACTGCAGAGGTAAGAGACGATATCATAGACATTCTTATGCTTCAGGAACCGGAAGTTTTAACCACCGGCTTTGACCGGACTAACCTGTATTTTGGTGTACAGACTCCCAAAGATCGATACCAGGCATTAGTGGAGCTGTTAGAACAGCATAAGTCAGAAAGCGGAATTGTTTACTGTCTTACCCGTAAGATCGTGGAAGAAGTATGTGAAAAGCTGATCAAAGAGGGATTTTCCGTTACCCGTTACCATGCAGGCTTAAGTGATGCAGAGCGAAAGCACAACCAGGAAGAGTTTATCTATGATAATGTGCGGATCATGGTGGCTACCAATGCCTTTGGAATGGGAATTGACAAGTCCAATGTGCGTTTTGTCATCCATTATAATATGCCGAAAAATATGGAATCCTATTACCAGGAGGCAGGAAGAGCAGGACGTGACGGGGAACCGGCGGAGTGCATCCTTCTTTATGGGGGACAGGACGTAATCACCAACCAGTTTTTTATTGATCATAACCAGGATAATGAGGCTTTGGATCCTATGACAAGGCAGCTGGTCATGGAGCGGGACAGAGAACGTCTCAGAAAAATGACCTTTTACTGCTTTACCCATGAGTGCCTGCGGGATTATATCCTCCGCTATTTTGGGGAATACGGCAGTAATTACTGCGGAAATTGTTCTAATTGTCTCACACAGTTTGAAAATACCGATATAACGGAAATGGCAAAAGCACTGCTTTCCTGTATTGAAACCAGCAGACAGAGATATGGCGCGACTGTGATCATTGATACAGTCCATGGGGCCAATACAGCCAAGATTCGGGGCTATGGGATGAATGAAAATCCGGAGTATGGCTCTTTGGCGAAAGTTCCGGTGTATCGTTTGCGTCAGGTCTTAAACCAGCTGCAGTTGGAGGGCTATCTTACTGCTACCAATGATGAGTATGCTATTTTGCGTCTGACACCAAAAGCTGCATCTGTATTAAATAATGAAGAAACAGTATGGATGAAACTGGCAAAAGAGCAGACAAAGAGTGAGCAGGAAACGCAGAAGAAGAGCAGGAAGAAAAAGAGTGCTCTGGCTGGATCCGGCGAATTTACAGAGGCAGAGGAAAACTTATTTGAAACACTGCGAAAACTTCGGGCCCAGATCGCAAAAGAAGAAAAAGTTCCCCCGTATATTGTATTTTCTGATAAGACACTGGCTCACATGTGCATTATAAAGCCTGTAAATAAGGAAGAAATGCTGTCTGTATCCGGTGTGGGAGAGTTTAAATATGAGAAATATGGGGAACGTTTCCTGGCAGCGGTAAGAGAGCAGACAGAATAATATTGTGATTTTAAGATGTTTCTGAAGAAGCAGGTTTAAAAGGCTTTCGAGAGAACATTAAGATCAAAAGGAGAAAAATAAGATGGAAGAAAAAAGGATAAACAGTGTCGGTGAAACCGCAGACACAATAGGCGGGGGAGAAAATCTGGAAACCCCACATAAGCGCCGCGTCCGTTACAAAGGTACTCATCCAAGGTCCTATAAAGAGAAATACAAAGAACTGCAGCCGGAAAAATACGGGGATACCATTGCGAAGGTCATCAGCAAGGGAAGTACACCGGCAGGTATGCATATTTCCATTATGGTAAAGGAAATCCTGGATTTCTTAAACATTCAGCCGGGACAGACAGGACTGGATGCTACTTTGGGATATGGTGGTCATACCAGTCATATGTTAGCCTGTTTAAAAGGCGAAGGCCATATGTATGCCCTGGATGTGGACACCATTGAAATGGAAAAGACCAGAAAACGTCTGGCTGATAAAGGCTTTGGACCGGATATTTTAACCATTAAGCATTTAAACTTTGCCAATATTGACCAGGTGGCAGAGGAAGCAGGCGGTTTTGACTTTGTTCTGGCTGACCTGGGAGTTTCTTCCATGCAGATCGACAATCCGGACAGAGGTTTTTCCTTTAAAAATGAAGGTCCGCTGGATCTGAGACTGGACCCGTCTAAGGGGGAAACAGCAGCGGAACGTTTAAAAAAGCTTAACTTTGAAGAATTAAAGGGAATGCTGATCGAAAACTCAGACGAGCCATATGCAGAACAGATTGCAAGAAAAGTGATGAACGAGAAAAAGCATGGTCGCCCTATTGAAACAACCACCCGGTTAAAAGAAGTGATCGAAGAAGCACTTTCTTTCCTGCCGGAAGCAGAGAAAAAAGAGGCAGTAAAGAAGTCCTGCCAGCGTACCTTCCAGGCACTGCGTATTGATATCAACAGTGAATTTGAAGTATTGTACGCATTTTTAGATAAACTTCCAGGTGCATTAAAACCAGGTGGAAGAGCTGCGATCCTTACTTTCCATTCCGGTGAGGACCGTCTGGTAAAGAAAGCCTTTAAAGAAGGCTTGAAAGCCGGGATCTACAGTGAGATCAATCAGGATGTGATCCGTCCGTCAGCAGAAGAATGTGCGAAAAACGGAAGGGCTAAGTCCACAAAGCTTCGCTGGGCTGTAAAAGCACAGGAGTAAAGGTAAAATTAAAAATGGATCATATGTAAAAACCGGCAGCTTTTTATCATTCCCAGAAGATATCCTGATGTGATGGAGTGTAATGCAACAAGGAACTCATTTGAATGGATATTGGATCTAAAACAGGGAATGAAATAAGTTACCGGTTCATCCGTTCATATAGATAATGCAGAAGAAGGCAGTTTTATTGCAAAAATAAGCTGCCTTTTATTGCCAGTGCATTTAAACTGTGCTAAGATATGAGTTGTTTTGGTTATTGTAGTGGGTAGGCACTTTTGGACCCGAAAGTGCCGTACGATAACGTAGTGGCTGCGAGAATTTGCCGTATTTAAATGCGAAGCCACGGCAAATTCCGTTGCTGGAACAGCAACGTGTTTTATACGAAAGAGAGGAAATGATCATGACAGCATATCTGATCGTCTGCCCGTTGGTATTTCTGGCAGGTCTTGTAGATTCCATTGCCGGAGGCGGGGGACTTATTTCTCTCCCCGGATATCTGATCGCAGGGGTTCCGGCCCATCTGGCTCTTGGAACCAATAAAATGATTTCTACCATAGGAACTTCTATTTCTGCGGTGAGACTTTTAAAACATGGTTACTTAAAAGGAAAAATGGCTATGGCCATTGCATCGGCAGTCTGTGCCATGACAGGTTCTGTTCTGGGAGCAAGAATGTCCTTACTGGTATCAGAGTCTGTGATCCGGCATATGATGATCGTTGTCCTTCCTATTGTAGCTTATCATGTATTAAAAAATAAGCACATGGGGGAAGATGAAAAAACAGGAACAGCTTCCTATAAGAAAATGTTTCTGATCTCTGTGATCGCAGCTTTCTTCATCGGCTGTTATGATGGTTTTTACGGACCGGGTACAGGAACATTTCTGCTCCTTGTATTTACAGGTGCAGCCAAAATGGATACCCGCAGCGCGTCTGCACAGACTAAGGTCATCAATCTTTCGTCCAATATAGCAGCACTGGTAACATTTATTATAGCAGGAAATGTTTATTATCCTCTGGGGCTGGCAGCAGCAGCCTGTTCTGTAGCAGGCAATTACCTGGGTTCAGGGCTGGTAGTTCATGACGGCCAGAAGATCGTCCGTCCGGTTGTTCTGGTGGTACTGGGGATCTTATTTATAAAAATTCTGACGGGGAATTAAAAGGAGAAATGCATTATGAAGTGGAAAAAATTCACTCTGACTACTACCACAGAAGCAGTTGACCTTGTAAGCAGCATGCTGGATGATGTGGGTATTGAGGGCATTGAAGTAGAAGACAATGTGCCTCTTACAGAAAAAGAGACAAAAGGAATGTTTATTGATATCCTTCCAGAGCTTCCGCCGGATGAAGGCGTTGCAAAGGTAAGCTTTTATCTGGATGATGATGATCAGGTAGAGGAAATGTTGCGCCGTGTCAATGAAGGACTGGATGAGCTTGCTGCTTATACAGAACTGGGACAGCGCACTATTGAGGCATCTGAGACAGAGGATAAGGACTGGATCAACAACTGGAAGCAGTATTTTAAGCCGTTTACAGTAGATCATATCCTGATCAAGCCAACCTGGGAGACCATTCCGGAAGAGCACAAGGACAAGCTGTTAGTGCAGATCGACCCGGGAACTGCTTTTGGTACCGGTATGCATGAGACTACCCAGCTTTGCATCCGCCAGCTGGAAAAATATGTACACAGTGAAAGTGAGATTTTGGACGTAGGAACAGGAAGCGGTATTTTAGGTATCACAGCTTTAAAGCTGGGTGCAAAAGAAGTCTGGGGAACGGATCTGGATGAAAATGCCATTACAGCAGTTGGTGAGAACCTGGCTTCCAATGATATCAGCAGTGACCGTTTCCATGTACTTCAGGGAAATATCATTGATGACAAGTCTGTTCAGGACTGGGCCGGATATGAGAAATATGATATTGTAGTTGCCAATATTTTAGCAGATGTTATTATCATGCTGGTAAAAGAGATCCCGGTACATCTGAAAAAAGGTGGATATTTCATTACTTCCGGTATTATCAACCTGAAGGAAGAAGCAGTCCGGGCTGCATTTGCTGCCAGTGAAGAACTGGAAGTTGTAGAGATCACTTATCAGGGAGAATGGCTCTCTGTTACTGCAAGAAAGAAATAGGAGTTCGGGATGCATCATTTTTTTGTAGATCCTTCCAGTATTGAGGAAGGGATTGTAAGGATCGTTGGAACGGACTTAAACCATATGAAAAATGTGCTCCGCATGAAACCGGGAGAAGAAGTGCTGATCAGCGATGGCACAGGAAAAGATTATAACTGCCAGGTAAAAGAGTATGGAGCAGAAGAAGGAATTTTAGTGATCCTTTCGGAAAATGCAGACAGCAGGGAACTTCCTTCCAGAATCTGGCTCTTTCAGGGATTGCCAAAATCAGATAAAATGGAAGTGATCCTGCAGAAAGCAGTAGAACTGGGAGCTGCAGGTGTGATACCGGTTGCAACCAGAAATGCAGTAGTGAAGCTGGATGCAAAGAAGGCAGAGGCGAAGATCCGCCGCTGGCAGGCAATCGCAGAAAGTGCAGCCAAACAGTCCAAACGCAGTTATATCCCTCAGGTGGGACCTGTGATGAGCTTAAAAGAAGCATTTTCCTATATAGAAGAGCAGAAATTTGATCTGCGCATGATCCCTTATGAACTGGAAAAGGGAATGGACGGGACGAAGACAGTATTAGAAGCTTTGGCGCCGGGACAGCAGGTTGCAGTGTTTATCGGACCGGAAGGCGGTTTCGATGAGGAAGAGATCCAACTTGCGCTGAAAATGGGAGTAAAACCTGTCAGTCTTGGAAAGCGTATCCTGCGCACGGAAACAGCAGGACCTGCCATACTGGCTCTTCTGATGATGAAGCTGGAAGGAGCATTTTAATGGAAGCATATTTTGACAATTCAGCCACAACAAAGGCACTGGACTCTGTCCGGGATATTATGGTAAAAACCCTGACGGAGGATTTCGGAAATCCCTCTGCCAAGCATACAAAGGGTATGGAAGCAGAAAACTACATCCGTCAGGCTGCAGCCGATATTGCAAAGACCTTAAAGGTAAAAGATAAGGAGATCCTGTTTACTTCCGGCGGTACGGAGTCCAATAACATGGCTTTGATTGGTACAGCGCTGGCAAATCAGAGAGCGGGAAAGCACATTATCAGTACCAGGATCGAGCATGCATCCGTTTATCAGCCACTGGCATTTCTGGAGTCCTTAGGCTTTGAGGTGACTTATCTTCATGTGGACCACAACGGACATATCTCACTGGAAGAACTGGAGCAGTCTATCCGCCCGGATACTATTTTAGTGTCTGTTATGTATGTAAATAATGAGATCGGTGCTATTGAGCCAATTGATGAGATCGCCCGTCTGGTACATGGAAAGAACCCGAAGATCGTATTTCACGTAGATGCTATCCAGGCATATGGAAAACTGGTGATCCGCCCGAAAAAGCAGGGTATTGACCTGTTAAGCGTCAGCGGACATAAGATCCATGGTCCAAAAGGCATTGGTTTCTTATATATAGATGAAAAGGTAAAAATCCGTCCGCTGATCTACGGCGGTGGCCAGCAGAAGGATATGCGTTCCGGTACAGAAAATGTTCCCGGTATTGCAGGTCTTGGTGTGGCAGCCAAAGAAATGTATACAGACCACAGTGCCAAGATGGAGTATCTTACTGGTTTGAAGGATTATCTGATCGATAGGGCCTCTGAACTGGAAGGTGTTACAGTCAACAGCTTAAAGGGTGCAGAAGGCGCTCCTCAGATCGTAAGTTTAAGTTTTGAGGGAGTGAGAAGTGAAGTGCTTCTTCATGCACTGGAAGAAAAAGGTATCTATGTTTCTTCCGGTTCAGCATGTTCTTCTAATCATCCGGCCATCAGCGGTACTTTAAAGGCAATTGGAGTGAAGAAGGAATTATTGGATTCCACTTTGAGATTTAGTTTTGGAATGTTTAATAAAAAAGAAGAGATCGACTATGCAGTGGATGTTTTGAAGGAGCTTCTGCCGGTGCTTAGGAGATTTACTATCAAATAGTCGACCGCCTGCGTCAGCAGGCAGTGGAGTACGTCAAGTATAAAGAACAAAAGAAAGGAAGTATTATGCAGTACCAGTCATTTTTGATCAAGTATGCAGAGATTGGCACAAAGGGCAAAAACAGATACATGTTTGAAGATGCCCTGATCCGTCAGATCCGTTATGCCTTAAGCTCTGTAGACGGTGAGTTTGATGTTACAAAAGAATCCGGCCGTATTTATGTAAAGGCTTTAGGAGAGTATGATTATGATGATACCATTGAAGCGTTAAAGCGTGTATTTGGTATCGCAGATATCTGCCCAATGGTGCAGATCGACGATAAGGATTATGAGAACCTGAAAAAGCATGTAGTAGAATACATGGATCAGGTATATCCGGACAAGAATATCACATTTAAGGTAGATGCCAGAAGAGGAGATAAGCAGTATCCTGTAAGTTCTGAGCAGATCAACCGTGATATGGGTGAGGCAATCTTAGATGCTTTCCCAGAGATGAAGGTAGATGTACATCATCCGGATGTTCTCCTTCGTGTGGAGATTCGTCAGAAGGTAAACCTGTTCTCCCTGATGATCCCGGGACCGGGTGGTATGCCTATCGGTACCAATGGTCAGGCAATGCTGCTGCTTTCCGGTGGTATTGACAGCCCGGTTGCAGGTTATATGATCGCAAAGCGAGGTGTTAAGATCGACGCTGTTTATTTCCATGCGCCGCCATACACCAGTGAGAGAGCAAAGCAGAAGGTAGTTGACCTGGCTAATCTGGTAGCACGTTATTCCGGCCCGATCAATCTTCATGTAGTTAATTTTACAGATATCCAGCTTTATATTTATGAGCAGTGCCCTCATGAGGAGCTGACTATCATTATGCGCCGGTATATGATGCGTATTGCACAGGCGATCGCTGAAAAGACCGGTTCCATTGCACTGATCACAGGCGAGAGTATCGGACAGGTGGCTTCCCAGACGTTACAGTCACTGGCTTCTACCAATGAAGTGTGCACCATGCCTGTTTTCCGTCCAGTGATTGGATTTGACAAGCAGGAGATCGTGGATGTTTCTGAGAAGATCGGTACTTATGAGACTTCCATCCAGCCATATGAGGACTGCTGCACGATTTTCGTAGCAAAGCACCCGGTTACCAAGCCAAATCTTAAGGTGATCAGAAATTCTGAGCGTCATCTGGAAGAGAAGATCGATGAGATGGTGAAGACTGCGTTAGATACAGTGGAAGTTATTGCTTGCCGCGGCGAGGTTTAAGGTTGCTGGCTGAAGTATTTGCGAGGGGGTTCTTCATTCTATAAAACATTGTTCGCTGGCCTTCGCTTGCGTCAGTTCGCCTGTGCCGGACTGCGTCCGTTACGGACGTACGGCTGCGCTCGGGATGCGTACAATCGCTTTATTGAAAGCGGCCCCTGCAACGTTATTTCTGGCTAAAAGTCCCCGCCCCTGTAGGGCGGGAAGTGATGTATAAAAAAAGAGAGCCGCATTCCCGCGGCTCCCTTCTAACTTTAACATTAAACTCAGTCGATGATGTATGGAGAAAGTGTAGAAAGAATGCTGTCTACGTCATTTTCTGCATGGATGTTCAGATCGATCGGCTTGGACAGATCCAGGCTGAAGATACCCATAATAGATTTTGCGTCGATGACATATCTGCCGGAAACCAGATCAAAATCAACATCGAACTTAGCTAAATCATTTACGAAAGATTTAACCTTATCAATGGAATTTAATGAAATTCTAACTGTTTTCATAGGAAGCCCCTCCTTGTGTGGTATGTAAATCATTTTTGCAGAATAAAACTGCTTACTTTTAATACTAAAGGTCAGTGGTATAAAAGTCAATAGTGAGATTGTATGAAAAATCAGGAAGAAACGGGAAAAGTTATAATTGTAAATATTTGGAAAAATCAGGAGGTTATATTATGCCAAAAGCAGCCCTTCACAATCTGGGGTGCAAAGTAAATGCTTATGAAACAGAAGCCATGGAGCAGCAGTTAAAGGAAAGAGGTTATGAGATCGTTCCTTTTGATGAGAAGGCGGATGTTTATATTATCAATACATGTTCTGTTACCAATATTGCGGACCGCAAATCAAGACAGATGCTCCATCGTGCAAAGAAGCTGAATCCGGAATCTGTAGTGGTGGCAGCAGGCTGTTATGTGCAGGTGGCATCGGAAGAGTTGAAGAAAGATGCCAGCGTGGATATTGTAATTGGAAACAATAAGAAGGCAGAGCTTGCAGATATTCTGGATGAATATTTAGGCAATGTCCATGAGGAAGAGGAGGCAGAGGTATTTGTAACGGACCTTTCCCATGGCAGTGATTATGAGGCCCTTCATTTAGAGCAGCCTTCTGACCATACAAGAGCTTTTATCAAGGTCCAGGATGGCTGTAATCAGTTCTGCAGCTATTGCATCATCCCTTATGCCAGAGGCAGGGTGCGCAGCAGAAGTCGTGAAGATGTAGTGAAAGAGATCACAGGACTGGTGGCACAGGGATATAAAGAAGCGGTTCTTACAGGAATTCATTTAAGCTCTTATGGAATTGAGCATATGGAAGGAAATCCTGTAAGCCAGGGTGACTGGAACCACAGGGAGTTACTGGCTCTGATCCGTGAAGTCCATGAGATTGAAGGCCTGGAGCGCATCCGCCTGGGATCACTGGAGCCGCGTATTATTACAGAAGAGTTTGCTAAAAGTCTGGCAGAGCTTCCTAAGTTCTGTCCTCATTTCCACCTGTCTTTACAGAGCGGCTGTGACAGCGTTTTAAAACGGATGAACCGTCATTATACCACAGAAGATTATTTAAGACGGTGTGAGATCCTGCGTAAATATTTTAAGCGCCCGGCTATTACTACGGATGTGATCGTAGGCTTTCCGGGAGAGACAGAGGAAGAGTTTGATATTACGGAAAAGTATCTGGAAAAAGTGCATTTTTATGAGATGCATGTGTTTAAATATTCCAGAAGAGCCGGTACAAAGGCAGCAGCCATGCCGGATCAGATCCCGGAACAGATCAAGGGAGTCCGTTCTGACCGCTTATTAGCTTTGGAACAGAAGATGTCAGAGGAGTTCAGAAAAGGATTTATTGGTGAGAAGGTTTCTGTTCTTTTTGAGGAAATGATAACAGTAGATGGAAAAGAGTATCTGGTGGGACATACGCCAGAGTATGTGAAAGCAGCTCTTCCTAAGGAAGAATGTGAGAAGATGCATGCTGCTTCCGGTGTTATTTTAGAGGCAGAAGCAAAAGATCTTCTGACTTCCGATATACTTCTGTTAAAAAATACTATTGCCGAATAGAAAAATATAGAGTAGAATATATAAGAATACGTAAAGGACGTGATGATATGGGCAATATAAAAGAAACACAGTATTTTCAGGCTGTTCAGGACAAAAAGGTAGAAGTAAGCGATGTACTGGAGCAGGTGTATATTGCCTTGACAGAAAAAGGATATAACCCTGTAAATCAGATCGTAGGTTATATTATGTCTGGGGATCCTACCTATATTACCAGCCACAAGGGAGCCAGAAGCCTTATTATGAAGGTGGAAAGAGATGAGATCCTGGAAGAACTGATGGCGGTATATATTGACGCCCGTTTAAAATAGGGCAGCCGGGAAAATAGGGTCAGGGAGTGGGATGCTCTCTGGTTTAACGTCCATTAAAGTCTCTGTTTAGGGACTTTTTATGGGCGTTGATTTTTTTCTGTAATGATGATCACAAACGCAGTTTTTGTGTTTGTTGGTGTACTGTATTGTTGAGTAAGCTGTTTGGAGAAATATCAATAATGCGGTACACTAGTTTTAGTGTGCGCGGAGGAATTGAATATGAGGATCATGGGGCTTGATTATGGCTCAAAAACAGTAGGGGTAGCAGTGTGCGATCCCCTGGGAATTACTGCACAGGCAGTAGAGACCATTACCAGAAAGGATGAAAACAAGCTGCGTCAGACCCTTGCCAGGATCGAAGCACTGGCGAAAGAGTATGGGGTAGAAAAGTTCGTTCTTGGTTATCCTAAAAATATGAATAATACAGTGGGAGACCGTGCACAGAAGTCAGAAGAACTGAAAGCGGCTTTAGAGCGTAGAACAGGGCTTCCTGTGGAGCTGTGGGACGAACGTCTTACAACTGTAGCAGCAGAGCGTGTCCTTATGGAAAGCGGTGTCCGCCGTGAACACAGAAAAGAGTCGGTAGACCAGATCGCAGCAGCAATGATCCTTCAGGGATATTTAGATCATCTGTCCATGACGAAAAAAGAAGACGGAGAGAACAATGGATAAGCCAATGAATGAAAGAGAAGACTGCATTACGATGATAACAGATTCAGGAGAATCTGTAGATTTTTACGTATTGGAAGAAACAAGGATCCATGGAAAAGATTATCTGCTGGTAACGGATGCGCCAGAGGATGAGGATGGAGAATGTTATATTTTAAAGGATGTATCCGGTGAAAATGACAGTGAAGCTTTATTTGAGTTCGTGGAAGATGACAGGGAACTGGATGGAGTTATGGGCATTTTTGAAGAGTTATTAAAGGATGCAGACGTGGAATTAGAGAAATAATGTAGGAGGAATCAGCTTGAGTTTAGAAGAGAACGTGAATGAAAATGTAAAACCTGAGATCAGTGCAGAAAAAAAAGAAGAAAATGGTAACGGCGAAAATCGTGAAGAAGGGGCAAAACCAGCCAGAAGACCACAGTACAGAAGACCGAGACGTGGGCAAAGAGCGCCAAAAGCTGTAAAAGTGGAAGAAAAAGAAGGAACAGAAAACGCAGGAGCTGCAGAGCCGAAAACAGAAGAAAGACGTAAACCTGCTCAGGCAAGAGGAAGACAGCAGGGAAACAGAAGGTCCCTTCCGGCTGTAAAAGAAGCAGGAGAGAGAAAAGCACCTGTAAGAAAACCTTCCAGAAACAACCAGAAAGAAGCAAAGAGTAAATTAAAGATCATACCTTTAGGCGGTTTAGAGCAGATCGGTATGAACATTACCGCATTTGAATATGAAGATTCCATTATTGTTGTAGACTGCGGTCTTGCATTCCCGGGAGATGATATGTTAGGTATTGACCTGGTGATCCCGGATGTATCTTATTTAAAGCAGAATATTGATAAGGTAAAGGGTTTTGTGATCACTCATGGACATGAGGACCATATTGGCGCACTGCCATATATTTTACAGCAGGTGAATGTGCCGATCTATGGTACAAAGCTGACCATTGCCTTAATTGAACATAAATTAAAAGAGCATAACCTGTTAAAGACTACCAAGCGTAAGGTAATGAAGCATGGACAGTCTGTTAATCTGGGATGCTTCCGCGTAGAATTTATTAAGACCAATCACAGTATCCAGGACGCTTCCGCCCTTGCAATCTTCTCACCGGTTGGTATTGTTCTTCATACAGGTGACTTTAAGATCGACTACACACCTGTTTTTGGTGATCCTATTGATCTGCAGCGTTTTGCAGAGCTGGGTAAAAAAGGTGTTCTTGCTATGCTGGCAGACAGTACCAATGCTACCAGACCTGGATTTACCATGTCTGAGCGCAGCGTAGGAAAGACCTTTGATACTATTTTTGCGGAACATACCAATCGCCGTATTATCGTAGCTACTTTTGCGTCTAACGTAGACCGTGTACAGCAGGTAGTAAATACTGCTTATAAATATGGCCGTAAGGTAGTAGTAGAAGGCCGCAGTATGGTGACGATCATAGATATTGCCAGTGAGTTAGGTTATATCAATATCCCGGAAGGCACTCTGATCGATATTGACCAGTTAAAGAATTATCCGCCTGAGTCTACGGTACTGATCACAACAGGAAGCCAGGGTGAGTCCATGGCTGCTCTGTCCCGTATGGCAGCAAGCATCCACAAGAAGGTATCCATCGTACCTGGTGATGTGGTAGTATTAAGTTCTACTCCGATCCCTGGAAATGAGAAGGCAGTAGCAAATGTGATCAATGAGCTTTCTGCAAAGGGTGCAAAGGTGATCTGCCAGGATACCCATGTTTCCGGACATGCATGTCAGGAAGACTTAAAGCTGATCTATTCCCTGGTACATCCGAAATTTGCCATCCCGGTACATGGTGAGTTCCGCCACAGAATGGCGCAGAAGGAACTGGCTGAGTACATGGGTGTTCAGAAGGGGAATGCATTACTGGTAAATTCCGGTGATGTGGTATCTTTGGATGAAGACAGCTGTCAGGTAACCGATCATGTAGCCTGCGGCGCCATCCTGGTTGACGGACTTGGGGTTGGCGATGTAGGAAATATCGTATTAAGAGACAGACAGAACCTGGCTCAGAATGGTATCATCGTTGTAGTACTGACACTGGAGAAACATTCCAACCAGCTGCTTTCCGGTCCGGATATCGTATCCAGAGGCTTTGTATATGTAAGAGAGTCTGAGGATTTATTAGAGGAAGCTCACAATGTGGTTGCAGATGCAGTAGCAGACTGCTTAGACCGCCACGTAAGCGACTGGGGCAAGATCAAGAACATTATTAAAGACAGCTTAAGCGATTTCTTATGGAAGCGTATGAAGAGAAATCCTATGATCTTACCGATCATTATGGAAGTGTAAGAAGGAGGCGAAGAAGCATGAGCAGCCGTACAAGAGAGATCAACAAAATAACCATGGCGATCATCCGTATTTCGGTAAAGCTGATGCTTCTTGCCCTTTTGATCCTTCTTTTATATGAAGCAGTGATCCGGGGGTATGCTTTTGGCCATGCGGTGTTTTATGCAGAGGCAGTGGAAGCAGCTCCGGGTCATGATATTACTGTAGTGGTAAAAGACGGGGAAGATGTGTCACAGGCAGCTGATGAGCTGGAGAAAAAGGGTCTGATCAAAAATATCTATGCCTTTTTATTCCAGAGTCGTTTTTATGATTATGATAAGATATACCCGGGAACCTATACGTTCAATACTTCCATGACTTCCAAGGAGATCCTTCAAAAACTGAGCGAAAAGCCGGAAAATGAAGAGGACGAAAAATCCGGGGATAAATCAGGGAGCACAAAAACAACACAAAAGAGCGCAGATCAGAGTACTGAAAAATCAGAAAGTGATCAGCAAAAACGTCAGTCAGACCTTCAGACAGAAGAAGCAAATGCAGCAGATCCTGCAAAGAGCACCCTTTCATCGGGAGAAGCCCAGGCAGATGCGCATTCCTATTCTGGTGAAGATGAGGAAGAAGGCGGCTGGATCGAAGATGTGACAGAGGACGGACAAAATGATCGTAGATAACAGGATTACAGAATATCTTCATTCCCTGGAAACAAGCAGGGGAGAACTTCTGGATACAATTGAAAAAAAGGCGATTGAAGACGGAGTTCCTATTATCCGCAGTGAGACAGCCGCCCTGCTTAGAAGCCTGACAGCAGCATTAAGACCGGAAAATATTCTGGAGATCGGAACGGCTGTAGGTTATTCTGCGTTACAGATGTGTCAGGTGATGCCGGCAAACTGCCATATCACTACCATTGAAAAATACGAAAAACGTATTCCTGAGGCGAAAGAAAATTTTAGAAAAGCCGGGGAAGAAAGCCGCATTACCTTTTTAGAGGGAGATGCGGATATGTGGCTGAAAGAATTAAAAGGAAAACAGTTTGATCTGGTATTTATGGATGCAGCGAAAGGACAGTATTTAAACTGGCTGCCTCTGCTGTTAGACCTGATGCCTGTAGGAGCCGTGCTTATTTCCGATAATGTGCTCCAGGATGGGGATGTAGTCCAGTCCCGTTTTGCAGTGCAGCGCAGGAACCGTACCATCCACAGCAGGATGCGTGAGTATCTGTATGAATTAAAGCATATGGAAGAATTTGAAACAGCGGTGATCCCTATAGGAGATGGAGTGACCATCAGTACCAGGATCAGATAGGAGAAGATAGATAAATGAGAAAGACAGAGTTATTAATACCGGCAGGCAGTCTGGATGTATTAAAAACAGCCGTTATTTACGGTGCGGATGCCGTATATATAGGAGGAGAGGCTTTTGGATTGAGAGCCAAAGCACATAACTTCTCCTTAGAGGACATGAAAGAGGGAATTGCCTTTGCCCATGCGCATGATGTTAAGGTCTATGTAACAGCCAATATTCTGGCTCATAATCAGGACCTGCCAGGGGTGGAGGCTTATTTTGAAGAATTAAAGGAAGTGGGACCAGATGCACTGATCATTTCTGATCCAGGTGTATTTGAGATCGCAAAGAGAGTACTTCCGGATACAGAACTTCATGTAAGCACACAGGCAAATAATACCAACTACGGCACATATCTGTTCTGGAACCGTATGGGTGCAAAGCGTGTGGTTTCCGCAAGAGAGCTTTCTTTAGCTGAGATCAAGGAGATCCGCTCTCATATCCCGGATGATATGGAGATTGAAAGTTTCATCCATGGTGCTATGTGCATTTCCTATTCCGGAAGATGTCTGCTGAGTAACTTCTTTACAGGTCGTGACGCCAACCAGGGTGCCTGTACCCATCCATGCCGCTGGAAATATTCCATTGTAGAAGAGACCAGACCGGGAGAGTACATGCCTGTATATGAAAATGAAAGAGGCACTTATATCTTTAACTCCAAGGACCTTTGCATGATCGAGCATGTTCCGGAGCTGATCGATGCGGGAATTGACAGCTTTAAGATCGAAGGACGTATGAAGACAGCTTTGTATGTAGCGACTGTAGCAAGAACCTACCGCAAAGCCATTGATGATTATCTGAAAGATCCGAAGCTTTATGAGGCAAATATGGAATGGTACAAGGAAGAGATCGGAAAATGTACCTACCGTGAATTTACTACAGGTTTCTACTTTGGAAAGCCGGGAAGTGATGCCCAGATCTACAACAGCAATACTTATGTAAAGAATTATACCTATCTTGGCACAGTGGAAGAGGCGGACGGAAAAGGCCGCTGCCGCATTGAACAGAAAAATAAGTTCTCTGTAGGCGAGACCATTGAGATCATGAAGCCGGACGGTCGAAATCTGGAAGTAGTTGTAAAGAGCATCTGCGATGAAGATGGAAATGAGCAGGAAAGTGCTCCACATCCAAAACAGATCCTGTGGGTAGATTTAGGAGCAGATGTGGATAAGTATGATATTCTCCGCAAAAAAGAGGATAATTAATAATTGTTAAAATATAGCTGAATGATAAAAAGGAGGTGCTCTATGGCAGATATGATCCTGTTGGGACTGGCGATCATCTGTACTGCATATTTTATGGTTATTGTTTTTTATGCAGGTATGGGAACCTCCTTTGCCTTTATCTGGCTTTTCTTTGCTGCTCTTTGTGTATTTCTTGTATATGGAAAATGGTATTACAGGAAAAATATGGACCGCATCCCACAGTGGGTGCCGGTGAGCATTGTTACTACCTGTATTGCCGGTGTGGTCATTATGGCAGCCCTTTGTATCATGGTGTTTATGGGAGCGGCAGCCAGTGAAGAAAGGGACCTTGACTATGTGATCGTTTTGGGAGCCAGAGTCAAGGAACATACAGTAAGCAATTCTTTAAAAAAGAGGCTGGATAAGGCCATTGAATATGCAGAGAAAAATCCGGAAACCTATCTGGTGCTGTCAGGAGGCAAAGGACCGGATGAACCTGTATCAGAAGCCCAGGCTATGTACCAGTATCTGGTATACAACGGCGTAAGACCCAGTCAGCTTCTTTTGGAAGAACATTCCGTAAGCACAGTGGAAAATCTGGCATACAGCAAGATCATCATTGACAGCCACAGGGAAGTAATCCGTCATCAGAGAGAAGAAAGAAACCGCCTGACATTTCAACGGGAACCAAAAGGCGGTTATCTTATTGCAGCGGACAAACCTCTGGATGTGGGTGTCCTTACCAGTAATTTCCATGTATACAGAGCCTGCATGATTGCAAAAAAATGGGGTTTTGAAAATGTCTACGGCATCAGCGCCCAGTCAGACCCTGTGCTGTTTATCCATTTGTGTGTGCGTGAATGTGCATCCATAGTAAAGGACAGAATAATGGGAAACATGTAAGGAGCGCAGAAAAAAACAAGCGCCACCAAAGGTGGCATTTGTTTTTTTCAAGCCCTTAACGAGCAAACCGTCTGCGCAAGCAGACAGTGGAGCGCGAAGCGCGTGTTTGCGAGTCTACTAACGAACGAACAACCAGCCTGCGATAGCAGGCAGTAAAGCACGAAGTGCGAGGTTGTGAGTGACCGGGACGCGACATCCCTCACGCAAGGGATTTCCCAGCCTCATGGAAAACCAAACAAGATAGGAGACCAATTCAAAATGAACAGACAGCAGATGCTTGAAAAAGTAGAAAACCTTTCTGCCTACGAGGTAAAAGACCGTCGTTTTGTAGAAGAGATGAATTCCGAAGGAATGGTGCTGGAACATAGAAAAAGCGGTGCCAGACTGTTCCTCATGAGCAACGAAGACGACAACAAAGTATTTTCAATCGGCTTCAGAACACCGCCTGCGGACAGTACCGGACTGCCTCATATCCTGGAGCACAGCGTACTGGAAGGTTCTGAAAAGTTTCCGGTAAAAGATCCCTTTGTAGAGTTAGTAAAAGGTTCCTTAAATACCTTCTTAAATGCAATGACTTATCCGGACAAGACCGTATATCCGGTAGCCAGTTGCAATGATAAAGATTTCCAGAACCTGATGGATGTATATTTAGACGGTGTATTCCATCCGTCCATTTACAGAGAGCCAAAGATCTTCAAACAGGAAGGCTGGCATTATGAACTGCCTTCAGAGGATGCACCTCTTACTGTCAATGGTGTTGTATACAATGAGATGAAAGGTGCTTTTTCCTCACCGGAAAGCGTGCTGGAGCGTTTCACTTCATCAGTCCTTTTTCCAGATACCCCGTACAGCAATGAGTCTGGCGGTGACCCGGCAGTGATCCCCAACTTAAGCTATGAGCAGTTCATCCAATTCCACAAAGACTATTATCATCCGGCAAACAGCTATATCTATCTTTATGGCGATATGGATATGGAAGAAAAGCTTTTATGGCTGGATAAAGAATATTTATCTGCCTATGACAAAAAGGACTTTACCTTAGACTCTTCCATTGCATTACAGAAGCCATTTACAGAACCAGTTGAAAAAGAGACCACCTATTCTGTTACTGCGAATGAAGGTACAGAAGACAACACCTACTTATCTCTGAACACAGTGGTAGGAACAGATACAGATCCAATCCTCTATGTTGCATTCCAGATCCTGGACTACACGCTCATCAGCGCTCCGGGAGCACCATTAAAGCAGGCTCTGATCGATGCACATATTGGTCAGGATATTATGGGCGGCTATGAAAATGGTATTTTACAGCCTTATTTCTCTGTTGTGGCTAAGAATGCAAATAAAGAGCAGAAGGGTGAATTTTTATCCGTTGTAAAAGGCACTTTGAGAAAACTGGCTGATCAGGGAATTGACAAAAAGAGCCTGTTAGCAGGTTTAAATTACTATGAATTCCGTTACAGGGAAGCAGATTATGGTTCTGCTCCAAAGGGACTGATGTACGGTTTATGGTCTATGGACAGCTGGCTGTATGATGCAGATCCAATGCTTCACTTACAGTATCAGAAGACCTTCGATTATCTGAAAAAAGCAGCCCAGGAAGGCTATTTTGAGCAGCTTATCAAAGATTATCTCTTAGATAACCCTCATGAGGCAGTTGTGATCGTAAGCCCTGAAATTGACCTGACTGCAAGGGAAGATGCAGAACTGGCAGAGCGTCTGGCAAAGTATAAAGACTCCTTAAGCAGTGAACAGGTAAAAGCCCTGGTAAAAGAGACGGCAGAGCTGAAAGCATACCAGGAAGAACCTTCCACAAAAGAGGATCTGGAGAAGATCCCAATGCTTGGAAGAGAAGATATCAAACGCCAGTCAGAACCGTTTTCCTACAAAGTAAAAGAGGAAGAGAAAACCACGGTTGTCCACAGTCCAATGTTCACTTCCGGTATTGCTTATATCAAACTGCTTTTTGATATGAATGTGATCCCGAAAGAGGATCTGCCTTATGCATCCCTTTTAAAGTCTGTTTTAGGCTATGTGGATACAGAAAATTTTACCTACCGGGATCTTACCAGTGAGATCCATTTAAACAGCGGCGGACTGGACTTTTATGTTTCTTCCTGGGAAGACCTGAATGAAAAGGGTGCTTTTAAGGGGGCATTTACAGCAGGCATCAAGGTTCTTTATGAAAAAGTAGGTTTTGCTTTTGACATTATCAAAGAGATCCTTACAGCTTCTAAATTAGATGATGAGAAACGTCTGGGTGAGATCTTAGATGAGATGCGTTCCAGATCCAGAATGCGCTTGGAAGGTGCTTCCCACAGCGCAGCAGTTGCAAGAGCCTGCTCCTATTTCTCACCGGTAAGAGCCTTTGACGATATGACAGGCGGAATTGAATATTTCCATTTCCTGGAAAAAACAGCAGATGCCTACAGCAAGGATGAGAAATTCCGTAAGGAACTGATCTGTAAGCTGAAAGAAACAGCTAAGAAGCTGTTTGCAGCAGATAATCTTATGGTAGGTTATACAGCAGACGAGGAAGGCTACAAGGCTCTTCCGGAAGAATTAAAGAAATTCAAGGCTGCATTAAGTGATAAACCAAGCAGGAGATATGCTTTTGAATTTGTGCCGGAGCTGAAAAACGAAGGCTTTAAGACCTCTTCCAAGGTAAATTATGTGGCACGCTGCGGTTCTTTTGACGCAGAAGCTTACACTGGTGCCCTGGAAGTATTAAAGGTCATCATGAACTACGAATATTTATGGCAGAACCTGCGCGTGATCGGCGGCGCCTATGGCTGTATGAGTAATTTTGGAAGAAGCGGAACCGGCTGTCTGGTATCCTACAGAGATCCAAAGCTTGCAGCTACAGATAAGATCTACGAAGGTATCCCGGGATATTTAAAGAACTTCTCCATTGATGAGAGGGATATGACAAAATATGTGATCGGTGCCATGAGCAGCGTAGATACACCATTAAGCCCGGCAGTAAAAGGTTCCAGAAACCTGACTGCCTATTTATCCGGAATTACCGATGAAATGGTACAGAAAAAGAGAGAACAGATCCTGGATGTGACCCAGGAGGATATCCGCGCATTGGCAGATATCCTGGAGTCCATCTTAAAAACAGGTGCTTTCTGTGTCATTGGAAATGAACAGCAGATCGAAGCAGATAAAAACATGTTCAAAGAAGTGAAAGAACTGTTTCACTAATTCATAAACAGTACTTTATGAGTACGTATATATTAAACAGGAGAAAAGAATGGAAGATAACAAACAGAAAAAATCAGGTTTTGTAACACTGATCGGACGTCCAAATGTTGGAAAATCCACACTGATGAACCACCTGATCGGTCAGAAGATCGCAATTACTTCTGATAAGCCCCAGACGACCAGAAACAGGATCCAGACCGTTTACACTGACGACAGAGGTCAGATCGTTTTCCTTGATACCCCAGGTATCCACAAGGCAAAAAACAAGCTGGGCGAGTACATGGTCAATGTAGCGGAACACACATTAAAGGAAGTTGATGTGGTCTTATGGCTGGTTGAGCCTACTACCTTTATCGGTGCAGGAGAACGCCATATTGCAGAGCAGCTTTCAAAAGTGAACACACCTGTGATCCTGGTCATCAACAAGATTGACACGATTAAAGTGCAGGAAGAGATCCTGACCTTTATCGCTGCTTATAAAGATGTATGTGATTTCGCAGAGATCGTGCCATTATCCGCTTTAAAAGACAAAAATACAGATGTGCTTTTAGAACAGATCTTTAAGTATCTGCCTTATGGACCTCAGTTTTATGATGAAGATACAGTAACAGACCAGCCAATGCGCCAGATCGCAGCAGAGCTGATCCGTGAAAAGGCACTGCGTCTGTTAGATGATGAGATCCCTCATGGAATTGCCGTTGTCATTGAACAGATGAAAGAGCGTCCAAACGGTATTATTGATATTGAAGCAAGTATTGTCTGCGAGCGCGAGTCCCACAAGGGCATCATCATCGGAAAAGGCGGCTCCATGTTAAAGAAGATCGGCACAGTAGCCCGCCGTGAGATTGAAAACATGATGGAGACCAAGGTCAACCTCCAACTCTGGGTAAAGGTTAGAAAAGAGTGGAGAGACAGCGAGCTTTACATGAAGAATTACGGATATAATCAGAAAGACGTATAAAAGGAATCAGGTACAAAAAGATTCCGAGAGTACATGAAATAAGAAAGGAGGGCGCGGCATGAGGGATGTTTTAAATGTTACAGGAATGGTCCTTTTAAGCGCGCCCTCCGGTGACTATGACAGACGGCTGGTGCTTCTGACCCGGGAAAAAGGAAAGATAACCGCCTTTGCTCATGGTGTGAGAAGACCGGGAAGCAGCCTGATGGCAGCAAGCCGGCCTTTTTCTTTTGGAACCTTTCAGGTATATGAAGGAAGATCTGCCTACAATCTCCAGTCTGCCCAGATCACCAATTACTTTGATGAGTTGTCAGCAGATATGGAAGGAGCCTGCTATGGGGCTTATTTTCTGGAAGTGGCTTCCTGGCTTTCCGATGAAAATATGGACGGAACGGAGCTTTTAAATCTTTTGTATGTGTCTTTAAAGGCATTAAGCAAAGAGGCTCTGCCAAATCCGCTGGTACGGCGCATTTTTGAACTTCGTGCCATGGTCATTAACGGTGTGTATACACAGGAGCCGGAAGGAAGAGTGTCGGAGTCCTGCGTTTATGCGTGGCAGTATGTGATCGCGACTCCCTTAGGTTCCCTGTATACATTTACACTGAAAGAAGATGTTTTGAGGGAATTTTCCAGGGAAGTGCAGCATGCCATGGATGAATACATACACCATGAGTTTAAGTCCTTAGAGATCCTGGAAGTGCTCTCCGGGGGAAAAACGGCCCGTCCGGTTAGCTGAAAATGAGCTAAAGGGCTTGAAATTATGCCATTCAGAGGATATAATATGCCATATGTCTGAAAGGAATTAGGAAGAGAATGAAGAAAAAACTTCTTGCGGCGGCTGTTGTTCTGACAGCAGTGCTTATGCTTGGAGGCTGCGAAGGCTTATCTGCAAAAAACGCAAAAGGACCGGAAACAGAAGAAAGCTGTCTTTATATTACAAAAGATGGTAACCTTCAGTGGGTCAGCGTGGAAACGTATGAAGGCGGCAGCTATTCCAAAGAGGAACTTTTAGACTTTGCATCTGAAAAGATAAAGGAATACAATGAAGCCAATGGGACAGAAAGCTCAAAAGAGCCGGTAACTCTGGTTTCAGGAAGTCTGGAAAAGGGAAAAGCAGTTCTTATCACCTCTTATGACAGTGGGGAAAGTCTTGTGGACTTTGCCAGTGAAATAGGAGATGATACCATGCCTTTTACGGAAATTAAAACCGGCACACCGGAGGAACTTTCAGAAGATCTGAAAGCTGCAGGTGTGGACTATGAAGCTGCTTTGGCGACCGGTTCCTTTGCTGTTGTTTTACAGGGAGAAGGAATGGTCCAGACAGAGGCTGACTTGCTGGATGCAGACGGAGGCTGTGATGTCCATGACGGACATTTTATAAAGACAGGTTCCGGAACAAGTGTAATCGTAACTAAGTAAAAATGGCAGTTTGCAGATGAGTGGTCCACGGATCTGCAGAATGCTTGTAAAGAGAGAGGATACTGATATGGAAAAGACAATGGAAAAAATCGTAGCTCTTGCAAAAAACAGAGGTTTCGTATATCCAGGTTCTGAGATCTATGGCGGTCTTGCAAATACCTGGGATTACGGCAATCTGGGCGTTGAGCTGAAGAACAATGTAAAGAAGGCCTGGTGGCAGAAATTCGTACAGGAAAGCCCTTATAACGTAGGTGTTGACTGTGCTATCTTAATGAACTCCCAGACATGGGTAGCCAGCGGACATCTGGGCGGTTTCTCCGATCCTCTGATGGACTGTAAGCAGTGTAAAGAACGTTTCCGCGCTGACAAGCTGATCGAAGATTATAACGATGAGCATGGCATTGAGATCGAAGGTTCTGTAGACGGCTGGTCCCAGGAACAGATGAAGCAGTACATCGAAGACAAGCATATCTGCTGCCCAAGCTGTGGTGCTCACGACTTTACAGATATCCGTCAGTTCAACCTGATGTTCAAGACATTCCAGGGTGTAACCGAGGATGCTAAGAATACTGTATACCTTCGTCCAGAGACTGCTCAGGGTATTTTCGTAAACTTCAAGAATGTACAGAGAACTTCCAGAAAGAAAGTTCCATTTGGTATCGGACAGATTGGTAAGTCCTTCCGTAACGAGATCACACCTGGTAACTTTACTTTCCGTACCAGAGAGTTTGAGCAGATGGAACTTGAATTCTTCTGCAAACCAGGTACTGACCTTGAGTGGTTTGCTTACTGGAAACAGTACTGCATTGACTGGCTGCAGAAATTAGGCATTAAGCCAGATGAAATGCGTGCAAGAGACCATTCTCCAGAAGAACTGTGCTTCTACAGCAAGGCTACTACTGACCTGGAATTCCAGTTCCCATTTGGCTGGGGCGAGCTTTGGGGTATTGCAGACAGAACTGACTATGATCTGACCCAGCATCAGACTGTATCCGGACAGGATATGACTTACTTTGATGATGAGAGCAAGGAAAAATACATCCCATATGTAATCGAGCCTTCACTGGGTGCTGACCGTGTAACCTTAGCATTCCTGTGTGCAGCATATGACGAAGAAGAGATCGGAGAAGGTGATGTAAGAACTGTCCTTCACTTCCACCCGGCTCTGGCACCTGTAAAGGTAGGCGTTCTGCCACTGTCCAAGAAGTTAAACGAAGGAGCAGAAAAGGTATACGCTGAACTGAGCAAGTACTTCAACTGCGAATTCGATGACAGAGGAAACATCGGTAAGCGTTACAGAAGACAGGATGAGATCGGTACTCCATTCTGCGTAACCTATGACTTTGACTCTGAAGAAGACCATGCAGTAACTGTCCGTGACAGAGACACCATGGAGCAGGTTCGTATCCCGATCGCTGAGTTAAAGGATTACTTTGCTGATAAGTTTATGTTCTAATTGAGATTTAAGTTAAACTTTAAATTAAAAATGCCCGTCTTCCTGTTTTGGGGAAGCGGGCATTTTGCTATGTATATTGAGAACGCGCCAGTGACGCGTTCGCTGATTTTAGAATGATTTTATAAATGATAGTGAGGAAGTATGATATAATGAGTCCATTGGAGGTCCTTACTTATGAAACTAAAGACCCGCTTAGCGGTTGCATTTATGATCATCACCATTGTTCCCATGCTTCTTATTTTTGTGTCCTTTTTTGCCATCAATGATCATCAGGCACGTTCCTTTACAAAAGAGTATGGTCTGACGGAACAGGTGGATCTTTTAAATGGTAATTCTACCCAGGTATTTAACCGTCTGACCCGCCGGGTACAGCAGGTGATCCGGGAAGAACTGGATAAAAAGCCTGAATTATATGAAGACAGCAGTCATTTAAATGAGGTCAATGCGGAACTTCAGAAGCATTATGCTTATCTGGTAGTGCGAAAGGGAACCGACATCATTTATTTTGGTGATGCAGACGAGGAAAATAAGACCCAGCTGTGTGAGCAGCTGCCGGAATTTGATATCCTTCAGGGAGATTTAGAGGGCGGTATCTACTTAGACGGCGAGAGCCAGCATCTGGTAAAGCAGATGGATTTTCAGTTCCCGGATAAGACAGAGGGAAGCGTATTTATTATTTCCAATGTAGATGATCTGTTGCCGGAAGTAAAATCCATGATCCGGGAAATGCTCTTTTTAGGTGTTATGATCCTTCTGATCGCCGGAATTACCCTGACTTTCTGGGTTTATCAGTCTATTTTAAGCCCCTTAAACAAGCTTCAGGAAGCTACCAAGAAGATCCGCGACGGCAATCTGGAATTTACCCTGGATGTGGACGCAGATGATGAAATCGGCCATCTTTGCCAGGACTTTGAAGAAATGCGTATGCGCTTAAAAGAAAGTGCAGAGGAAAAAGTCCAGTATGACAAAGAAAGCAAAGAGTTGATCAGCAATATTTCCCATGACTTAAAGACACCGATCACAGCTATTAAGGGCTATGTGGAAGGCATTATGGACGGAGTGGCATCTTCACCGGAAAAGCTGGATAAATACATCAGGACCATTTATAATAAAGCTAATGACATGGACCGCCTCATCGATGAGCTGACATTCTATTCTAAGATCGATACCAACAAGATCCCATATACATTCTCCAAGATCAATGTTTCCCAGTATTTCAGGGACTGCGTGGAAGAAGTGGGACTGGATATGGAAGCAAGAGGTATTGAACTGGGATATTTTAACTACGTAGATGAAGACGTAGTGGTCATTGCCGATGCAGAGCAGATGAAGCGTGTGATCAACAATATCATCAGCAATTCTGTGAAATATCTGGACAAGAAAAAAGGTATTATCAATATCCGCATCAAGGATGACGGGGATTTCATCCAGGTGGAGATCGAGGACAATGGAAAAGGAATTGCAGCCAAGGATCTGCCAAATATCTTTGACCGGTTCTACCGCACCGACTCTTCTAGAAATTCTTCCCAGGGCGGAAGCGGTATCGGTCTGTCCATTGTGCGAAAGATCATTGAGGATCACGGTGGCCGTATCTGGGCTACCAGTAAAGAGGGAATCGGAACAGAGGTGCACTTTGTTTTAAGAAAATATCAGGAGGTTGTGCAGGAATGAGTAAAATACTGATCGTAGAAGATGAGGAAAGCATTGCAGAGCTGGAAAAGGATTATCTGGAGCTGTCAGGCTTTGAAGTAGAAATAGAAAATAATGGTACAGACGGTTTAGAACGGGCATTAAAAGAGGAATATGACCTGCTGATCCTGGATCTGATGCTTCCGGGAACCGATGGTTTTGAGATCTGCCGCCGGGTACGTGAGGTGAAAAATACCCCTATTATCATGGTTTCCGCAAAGAAAGAAGATATTGACAAGATCCGCGGACTGGGACTGGGAGCTGACGATTACATCACCAAGCCATTCAGTCCAAGTGAAATGGTAGCCAGAGTAAAAGCCCATATGGCAAGATATGAGCGCCTGGTAGGAAGCGGCCAGCCGGCAAATGAGATCATCGAGATCCGCGGTCTTAAGATCGACAAGACTGCAAGAAGAGTGTGGGTAAACGGGGAAGAAAAGACCTTTACAACCAAGGAATTCGACCTGCTTTCCTTCCTGGCACAAAATCCCAACCATGTATTTACAAAAGAAGAGCTTTTCTCCAAAATCTGGGATATGGAATCCATTGGAGATATTGCAACTGTAACAGTGCATATTAAAAAGATCCGAGAGAAGATCGAGTTTAATACCGCAAAGCCTCAGTATATTGAGACTATCTGGGGAGTGGGGTATCGGTTTAAGATATAATGAGTCCAAGAGAAAAACAAGCGCCGCTAAAAGCGGCATTTGTTTTTCTTGGACCATTAACGAGCATTTTGCCTGTGCAAGCAGGCAGTAGAGTGCGTTAGCACGGAAATGCGAGTGAAGCATTTGGAATAAAACAAGCGGCTGCGAAGGAGACATTTATTTTTCCCAAGCCACTAACGAGCGTTCCGTCTGCGTCAGCAGGCGGAACTTTTTTCTTTCCAGACACATCAAAGAAGCGTCTGGGGCACGAATAAATGCTTTTGTATACAATGCACATTCGCAAATACGAACCAACAACGGATATGTGAAAATGACAGAAAGTGGAAGCGCTTACACTGGTTTTTACAGTAAAATTAACAAATTTTTTCAAAGTTTTGCCTCCAAAAGGGTTTACTGAAAAAAACTTTGTGATATAATAAACACGTTGGACGGACGAAGGGAGTCATTGGTTCCGCCCTAAGTTAAGCTAAGTCGGCAAACGTCAGGTGAAAGGGGCCTGGCGGACTGCTATATCAGAGGAGGAAAAGACTTATGGCAACAAAGTGGGTTTACTTGTTCAGTGAAGGCAATGCAAACATGAGAAATCTTTTAGGAGGTAAAGGTGCAAACCTGGCTGAGATGACAAATCTTGGTTTACCGGTTCCTCAGGGATTTACAATTACAACAGAAGCTTGTACACAGTACTATGAAGATGGCAGAAAGATCAATGACGAGATCATGGGCCAGATCATGGAATATATCGGAAAGATGGAAGAGATCACCGGCAAGAAGTTTGGTGATAAGGAAAATCCACTTCTGGTTTCCGTTCGTTCCGGTGCTAGAGCATCCATGCCTGGTATGATGGACACCATCCTGAACTTAGGTCTGAATGAAGAAGTAGTAGAGGTTCTGGCTAAGAAGTCCGGCAATCCACGTTGGGCTTGGGACTGCTACAGAAGATTTATCCAGATGTTCTCCGATGTTGTTATGGAAGTCGGAAAGAAATACTTTGAAGAGCTCATCGACAAGATGAAAGCTGAAAAAGGCGTTAAGCAGGACGTTGAGCTGACTGCAGAAGATCTGCATGATCTGGCTGAGCAGTTCAAGGCTGAATATAAAGAGAAGATCGGAAAAGATTTCCCAACTGATCCTAAGGAGCAGTTAATGGAAGCAATCAAGGCTGTATTCCGTTCATGGGATAACCCAAGAGCAAATGTTTACCGTCGTGACAACGATATCCCATATTCCTGGGGTACTGCAGTAAACGTACAGATGATGGCATTTGGTAACATGGGTGAGACCTCCGGTACTGGTGTTGCATTTACCCGTGACCCAGCAACTGGTGAGAAGCACTTAATGGGCGAGTTCCTGATGAATGCACAGGGCGAAGACGTAGTAGCTGGTGTGCGTACACCTCAGAAGATCGACCAGTTAAAGGAAGTTATGCCAGAAGTTTATGAGCAGTTCGTAGGTATCTGCCATACTCTGGAAGACCACTATAGAGATATGCAGGATATGGAGTTCACCATTGAGGACAGAAAGCTGTACATGTTACAGACCCGTAATGGTAAGAGAACTGCAAAGGCTGCATTAAAGATCGCCTGCGACTTAGTTGACGAAGGCATGATCGATGAGAAGAAAGCAGTTAAGATGATCGATCCACGTAACCTGGATACACTGCTTCATCCTCAGTTTGACGCTGCTGCACTTAAGAAGGCTGAGCCTGTAGCTAAGGCACTGGCTGCTTCACCAGGTGCTGCCTGCGGTAAGATCGTATTTACAGCAGAAGATGCAAAGACTTGGAAGGCAAAAGGCGAGAAGGTAGTTCTGGTTCGTCTGGAGACCTCTCCTGAAGATATTGAAGGTATGAAGGCTGCTCAGGGTATCCTGACTGTCCGCGGTGGTATGACCAGCCATGCAGCAGTAGTTGCACGTGGTATGGGTACCTGCTGTGTATCCGGCTGCTCCGATATCATTATGGACGAAGCGAACAAGAAGTTCGTTCTGGCTGGAAAAGAATACCATGAAGGTGACTGGCTGTCTATTGATGGTTCTACCGGTAAGATCTACGATGGCATTATCCCAACTGTAGATGCTACCATCGCTGGTGAGTTCGGAAGAATCATGGCATGGGCTGACAAATATAGAAGATTACAGGTTCGTACCAATGCAGATACTCCTAGAGATGCTGCAAAGGCTAGAGAGCTTGGCGCAGAAGGTATCGGTCTTTGCCGTACAGAGCATATGTTCTTTGAAGGCAACAGAATTGATGCATTCCGTGAGATGATCTGCTCTGAAACAGTAGAAGAAAGAGAAGCAGCTCTGGAGAAGATCTTACCTGAGCAGCAGGGAGATTTCGAGAAGCTGTACGAAGCTCTGGAAGGCAACCCAGTTACCATCCGTTTCCTGGATCCGCCTCTGCATGAGTTCGTTCCTACTGAGGAAGAAGATATTAAGAAACTGGCTGACGCACAGGGCAAGACTGTTGAACAGATCAAAGCTATCTGCGATGCACTTCATGAGTTCAACCCAATGATGGGACATCGTGGCTGCCGTCTGGCTGTTACCTATCCTGAGATCGCTAAGATGCAGACAAAGGCTGTTATCCGTGCAGCTATCAATGTTAAGAAGGCTCATGCAGACTGGAACGTTTGCCCAGAGATCATGATCCCTCTGATCTGCGATACCAAGGAATTAAAGTATGTTAAGAAGATCGTTGTTGAGACCGCTGATGCTGAGATCGCAGCAGCTGGTGTTGACCTGAAATACGAAGTTGGTACTATGATCGAGATCCCAAGAGCAGCTTTAACTGCTGATGAGATCGCTAAGGACGCTGAGTTCTTCTGCTTCGGTACTAACGACTTAACCCAGATGACTTACGGATTCTCCCGTGATGATGCTGGCAAGTTCTTAAACGCTTACTATGATGCTAAGATCTTCGAGAATGATCCATTTGCAAAACTGGATCAGACTGGCGTAGGCAAGCTGATGGAAATGGCTATTAAGTTAGGAAAGGCTACACGTCCTGAACTTCATGTAGGTATCTGCGGCGAGCACGGCGGTGACCCAAGCTCCGTAGAATTCTGCCACAAGATCGGACTGGACTATGTATCCTGCTCACCATTCCGTGTACCGATCGCTCGTTTAGCAGCAGCACAGGCAGCGATTGCCAATGCAGGAAAGTAGAAGAGCGTAAATATTTTTACTTCACAACGCTGATTGTTACAAGGGATGATGTGAATGAGTACATGAAATATCATGCTGAGTACACGAAAGCGAACCGATTTAAAGATATTGTTTGCAAAATCTATATATAACTCGAAAGGGAAGCGCAATGCTTCCCTTTCTTATATCTCTCGATTAGGACTAAATCCTTAAAGCTATGGCTTAAAAAGGACTTAGTCCTTTTTTATATGCAAAATAAAAATTTTTTAAAGGAGGTTCACTATGAACAACACAGCGTTAGGAGCAGAAAACAATAAGAAACAGACAATCAATTTTATCAGCGAAGCACATGAAAAATTCTACTATGAAAAATT
>ERZ772991.424-NODE-424-length-54406-cov-116.878015_pt1 | contig 54406 bp, 46 predicted proteins | sample MGYA00511128_ERZ772991 | MGnify/ENA primary metagenome ERZ772991 (study PRJEB29015, sample SAMEA2737655) | human gut metagenome | biome: human gut; feature: human-associated habitat; material: faeces | place: China | collected 2012 ... | reverse complement strand
AACAGCCTGGTGCATGGCATCTTTGTCTGTGATTCGTTCACCAAAACTGCGACTATGTCAACGCCACGATGTTTGACCGTTATTTGCCATTTTCATGCCCGCTAAATACTTTCGTTACTGATGCTGTCCGCTTTGCACCATTTCATCATCACTGATTGGCGTTGTGTTTTTGGTCAGCACTCCAGCTTTACGTTTCTCTTTTAACCGGTAACTCTCTCCTTGTTCTTTTTGACGGACGCATTTTACGTTTGGGCTGGATGTAGTAACGCAGCATGGAACGTCCGCCCGTATAACCCATTGCCTTAATCTCCGCGAAGATAACCTCGCTATTCCAGACATTCTCTGCCAGGCGCATGTCGATGTAATCCATAAACGGTTTCAGCTTAACCATTTTGTGGCGGGTCTTTCTGGCTGGCGGTTCAGGGTATTTGAGGTAGCGTCTGACCGTCCGTTCAGAGCAACCAATCTGAGCCGCAATATCGACAATGTACGCGCCCTGCTGGCGCATTTGCTTTATCATGTAAAAGTCCTCTCTGCTCAGCATGTTGATGTCCTTTCTGGTGTGAGAACCTTAAGGAAACAACATGTTGGGTGGAGCGGACAATCCAAATGGTGAATTACCGTCTTATATCACTGGCGCTGACACCTGTAGTTTGTATACACAATCCCTGGCATTGAAACACGCATATGAGGTGTACTTCGGAATATGACCGTGCGCTCAGGAAGTACGGCAGATTCCGTCAAAAATTACCTGTAAAGACAGACTTCAGAAAAAACAGTGCTCGCCGCAGACCGGTGACCGGGCGAAGCCCGCGAACCGGCGAGGAAGCGCAATATATCTGTAGTTACAGTGAGCAGGTACGCCCTGAAGCCTTCATAATCGGTAGTGTACGTTGTTTTTCTGGAATGATTTATCCACATATCCGGAGGCCCGATCCAGTAAACAGATCCATGAATGATCAACAAAGGATCCATTAAAGATCCCCATATCGCTGTCAACCTTGTCACTCATGGGTCGGGACCACGTTCACATAAGCGGTGGCATGTTATGGATAAACTGTAACAGGTTCATGATAAGCTGTATTCAGTAATGCATATACTGAAGTAAGTTAATGACATAAACTATGGTCAGTACGCCAGACTCAGTTGTTAAATACAGACTGCAGGTTTTTCTTCAGTCAGTTGACGGGGTTCTGACACACGATTTTCTGTTTATTCTTTTACTGTCCACAGGCAGGAGGCTTTCTGGAAAACGAAAATTCAGACATCAAAAAACTGTTCGGCGAGGTGGATAAGTCGTCCGGTGAACTGGTGACACTGACACCAAACAATAACAACACCGTACAACCTGTGGCGCTGATGCGTCTGGGCGTTTTTGTACCGACCCTTAAATCACTGAAGAACAGTAAAAAAAATACACTGTCACGTACTGATGCCACGGAAGAGCTGACACGTCTTTCCCTGGCCCGTGCTGAGGGATTCGATAAGGTTGAGATCACTGGCCCCCGCCTGGATATGGATAACGATTTCAAGACCTGGGTAGGGATCATTCATTCCTTTGCCCGCCATAACGTGATTGGTGACAAAGTTGAACTGCCTTTTGTTGAGTTTGCAAAACTGTGTGGTATACCTTCAAGCCAGTCATCCCGCAGGCTACGTGAGCGCATCAGCCCTTCCCTGAAGCGCATTGCCGGTACCGTGATCTCGTTTTCCCGTACCGATGAGAAGCACACCCGGGAATACATCACCCATCTGGTACAGTCAGCCTACTACGATACTGAGCGGGATATTGTTCAGTTACAGGCTGATCCCCGCCTGTTTGAACTGTACCAGTTTGACAGAAAAGTCCTTCTCCAGCTTAAGGCGATTAATGCCCTGAAGCGACGGGAGTCCGCCCAGGCACTCTACACCTTTATAGAGAGCCTGCCCCGGGATCCGGCACCGATATCGCTGGCGCGGCTGCGTGCACGCCTCAATCTGAAGTCTCCTGTATTTTCCCAGAACCAGACGGTCAGACGGGCAATGGAGCAGTTGCGCGAGATTGGATATCTTGATTACACGGAGATCCAGCGGGGGCGGACAAAATTCTTCTGTATTCACTACCGGCGTCCCCGGTTAAAAGCGCCGAATGACGAGAGTAAGGAAAATCCGTTGCAACCTTCACCTGCGGAAAAAGTCAGTCCGGAGATGGCGGAGAAGCTTGCCCTGCTTGAGAAACTGGGCATCACGCTGGATGACCTGGAAAAACTCTTCAAATCCCGCTGAATATAAACTGTAGTCAGTGAAGAGCGCTCCTTTACTGACTACAGCTTATATTAACTGGTGCAGTGAGTGGTCAGCTCACTGCAGTTTATATTCTTGTTCCCTGCAGTGCTGTCTGTAGCTGAACTGCCATCTGCCTGTCCCTTACGTAAGTGATCCCGTAACCTGATGCTGAAGCATTGCTCCCTTCATAAAACATGACTTACTCACTACAGCTTATATACATGCTCCAGCTTATGTTATGTCTGTTCTGCTGACCACAGCTTATATAAGGAAGCGCGTATGCCGTCACCTCAGGGGAGGCAGTGTACGCAGGATCTCCGCAGCATCCCGCCCGTCACCGGTGAAAGGCACTGCCAGCGTGGCAGCCATATCCAGCGCAAACACTCTGGTATAAACCTCCATCGAACGTGGATCCCTGTGACCGACCAGTGCCTGGATGACTTTCCGGGGCTGGCGGTGATAGAGCATGTGCATGATATAGCTGTGCCGGAAGGTATGTGGTGTGACCGGAATCGAAAAGTGTACCCCGTCAGCTTCGGCCCGTCTGACAGCCTGCTTCAGCCAGTTGCGCATGGTTTCGTCGGTCACGGCCCATAATGGTTCACGACGACGGGGCCGGGTGGTGATCATCCAGCTTTCCATCTGCCTGACATAGCTTATATCTGTCAGCGGAACCAGGCGCACTTCATCTTTTGGCGGGCGTCCGCGTCGCGCACGCACTTTTTCGGACAGGATCCGCACAAACGGTCTTACTCCATCCAGGTCAAATGATTCCGGCGTCAGCATCCGGGCTTCGCCAATACGCATTCCGGTATTCCAGAGGGTGGCGAACAGCATATGGTGACGCTGATCCGGCATATAGAAAAGAAGGGCACTCACTTCCGGGGCCAGCAGGTAGGCCGGTGTGGCCCCCGTGGAAGTGGCCATTCTTCTCAGGGAGAGCGCTGTTGCAAAATCCACCCCCGGCGCAATGGGTAACAGGGAGACGCGTTCTGGTGAATTCTGCAGGGGAATGACATTGTTCATGAGTTATTTTTCACGTAGCACACGCACTGTTTATGGATACAGGTATTCTGACCTGAACGCCCGGATCCTTCCACGACAATAAATCGCAGCACGCGGATCCTTTTGTTTGCTTATCACGCATTATTGCGGGTAAAACCAAATACGTAAAGGCGCATTTTGCCGCAGGGATCCCGTCTTAAGCCAGTCGTGGCGCGGGCTGATGGCTGGTTTGCCGTTTTTGGGAGAATTGGGGTAATGCCAGGACAGGCAGAAACGGAGAAAAAATCCTGCAGACGCCCTTAAAAGACAACTGAAAATTTCTGACTCCATATTCCTCTGGTTTCAGACTGCTTAATCACATCATCAACCTGATACATAACAAACAGATTCTGTTCACAGAATGAACAATTAAGTAAATGGTTAGATTATGCGAAAAAGTACAGATATTTCTCACCATCGTTATTGAATAATATGTCTTCACACAAACAATATTAATATTTTGAGTGTAAGCCCTGACTCAAAGAAAGAAATGTCTGTTTTCGGAATCAAAAATATATAGTTATCAAAATACATTAATTTCAAATTTGAAATTAATGTAAAACGATTTAGTAAATGTTATGATATTATAAATCTACTCCTCCATGTTTAGAGGAGTATTTGAAGACTGGACGCTCTTATATAGTTACTTACCTTTATACATATTCTAACATAAGCATTTACCAACCTTACAGGGAACAGACCATAGTAGTTTATATTTCCATTCAGGTCTGAATGCACCGATAGAATATATCATCTTTTTATTATTATCCTGACAATACCTTCGCGCTTTATCTATATTCAGCCACATAAGGACACTTCCCGGACTTAGTTTCATGCAATTCTCATCATTCAGAACTGCACCATTTGGAACGTCATAATAAACATTACATGAGCTTTCAGATTTCAGTACTATATCAATAGCACACGGTTTATTATCCCAGAATAGCACATGGCCAAACATAAGTTCTCGTAAGTGAGAAATAAACATTAACAGATTATCATATTCGTAGCAAGGTAGGGTACCTCCAAACCGGGAATGAAAAAGTGATATATAAGAGCTGGATATTTCTTTATCGGATAACTGGCTTATACACTTAATCTCTCCGCCATTCCTGATAAATCTCTGGATTTCATTTCGACGAGTTTTTTCAAATTTAGGTGAAAAAGATTCCTTTATAATACAATTTTGTTTCTTTCTGGCTATTTTCCATGTTGCATTGATAATATTTTGTTTATTTATAATTGATAATTTATTGGTTTTATCAGGAAAAAAACATCTTGCATGTGGAGAAAAAGGAATTAATACCTCATCAGATGAGAGAGGATAAGACCTTCTTGCCATTATCCCAATTTGTTTTCCATTGCACAGAAAATATGAGCCTTTGATATCACCATCTTTTTCATAGTGAAAAAAATCAAACTTCCAGTCATGATGTATCATAAAGTATGAAACAACATCCGGATGCATGTTTACACTACCACCGTATTTTTCAAAAGTTTTTTTGTACGTTTCGAATGTAGATGGTTTCCAGGCCGTAATAATGCGCTTTATATTTTTAATTGACAAAGTCATATCCTCGGCGTTTTTATATATTATGAGTGCAACACCAACAATAATTCTGATTATGATAAATATTATTTAAAATCAACTTCCATTTGTTGTTGAATTGAAAGGTGTTTTGTCGTTTCTATACAGTATTTAATATAATCAGTAAACTTTGGCGATTTAGGCATTCCGATACTCAGTAGCTTGTCGTTACTGAAACAGACATTGAGCATACTGAACGCTCCATATAAACGAATGGCTTTTAACATAAGGCGTTCGTTACAGGGACCAAAAATATTTTTAAAATCATGACGGCTCATTGCCAGTATGTCATAACTGACTTTAGTATATCTGTCTCCAACAGGATCACAGTTCAAAGCACGGGCTACAGCTTCGTCAATAGCAGAGAACGTCACACTACTTTCTTTACCTGCTGATATATGAACAATCTCACCATTAATTAACGAGCTTTCAAGCAACATTAGCAATGCATCAGCACAATAATCTACAGGGATAACATCTATTTTATCATCCAGAGAGCACATAAATTTTTGCAACATTAACCCCATTCTGAATACCCAGAAAATACTGGTTGAAGGTAAGCACCCTAAACGACTGTGGCCAACAATAATTGATGGTCGGGCAACCAACAAAGGTAAATCAGGACACTGCTTACGCATCAGATATTCTATTGTTGCTTTTGAATGCGTATACTCCACTAAATGTTCACCTGTTTCTGATGAAGCAGACTCTTCCTTAACTAGCGACCCCGTATGAGGTGTACAAGACATAGCAGTACCAACATGAAGGAAGCGTTTCAGTCCTGCCACTTTTGCCATTCTTCTTGCAAAAGCAAGTGTACCTGTAACATTCACATTCCATATAAAAGGATTATTACCAAAAGAAGCTATAGCCGCACAGTTTATAACATGAGTGACTTCATCAAGACGAGGATCCATGAGAAAGGCTTCCGGATTATTTAGATCCCCAGGCAAGATGTTATCATTAGTTAATGCATGCAACCTTTCCTCACAAACATTAAATTTACGCATATTTTCTTTAATTCTTTCCAGTCCCGCTTGTGGAGTAGGTGCTCGTACTAAAAGTAGCAAATTTATATTATTACAGTTATCCAGCAGCTTATCCAGGACCGCGCCACCAAGAAATCCTGTTGCACCTGTAAGTAATAACAATTTCATATCTAACCTCTTTTGTTTTCATGTGATCATTATAAAAATAAATTATCTTACATAAACAATGATTAAACAAAATCAAGAGAGATTAAATGTAAAAACAATGTTTATTTTTATACGGCAGAATCCTTCAGGTTATTGCGTGTGTTTTTATTGGATGGCCTTCTTATTATTGACGAGTAATAGAATTATAATAAAGTTCATATTGTTAACATCGCTTATAAATTATTTTTATGTCGATAACACTGTGTCGTTATGCATGAAGAGTGGCAGGGCAGCATCTTTAAAAATACAAGAGTTAACAGAAACACTTTTATCGTTGAGCACATATACCCTCCACATATTATAAAAATCAAAAGACCACCATCAGAAGTGCTGGCCTTTTGTTTATCATATTTAAAGTGTCATGAAAAAGTTAAAAACAGGCATGCTTCAGGTTAAAAATAATACTTCAGACCAGCTGTGGTCATAAAGTTATAGCTTTCAATGCCTGCACCATTTTTGGTGTGATCAGATATATTCAAATTTCTGGAGTACAGAGAAGTATCACCTTTCTTATTAGTAATACGGTTCCATGTTCCTTCGACATAAACTTTAGCTGCAGGTGTAATATAATAACCAGCATGTAGTGAGACAGAGTAATAGTTCTGATTATTTACATCGCTACGATAGGTGATCCTTTTCTCAGGGTTGTAATGCTCATCATTATCCGATGCCTTCACCCATCCGCTATATTTGAAACTCCCCCCGAACTCAAAGCTATCATACCGATAATTACCGGTTAACCCTATATAGGGCATTTTAAAGTGTTGTTTGTAGCCTATAGCTCTTTCACCATCTGGAAATGATCCCGTTTCATCCCGGAAGCCTCCCTCACTACTATAGATATAAGAGCCTCCTTTTGCTGTAAAGCTATAACGATTTTCCTGGTAACCAGCCATAAGACCTAACTGATAGTCTGGTTGATTCAGGAGCCATCCCTTAATATTCAGGTCGAATTCATTAGCAAAATTTAGACGGGTATTCGGATGTTTACTCTCATCAGTCCAGGTTCCGGGATTGCTCGTATCCAGCCAGTCCCTGTCCACCATATTGCCTCCACGACCAGCTAATGTTGTCCACCCTGAGGCACCGACAGATACTCTGGGTAACAGATCCCAGTTAAATGCCCCCTTGACAATTGGCGCATTACTGTATTTCCAGTCCAGCTGGCTGGCTTTGCGCCCTTTTTCTTCAGGCAGATAAACCCGTTCTTTGGCCTTGCCACTTAAAGTGCCAAAATCAATCTCCGTACTGATTTTCTCCGGTGTAAAAGAAAGCCCAGTATCAGAAGCCAGTGCAGCAAACGCTACAGGAGCTGAGAGTGCAGTAGCAAGAATCTTTAAGTACATAGACAAGTTAACTCCATTCCACTCGTTTGTTTTTGATAAATATTTTTTTATTTACTCGTAGTAGTCAACTGAAAAATGCTGTTTTGTTTAACGTTTGTTTACAATGTGGCCGCATGTCGCTTTATTTATTCCCTTTTATGTCAGAATATCAGGGGAGTCAGTCAAACCCGGTATGATTACTGCCCCGGTCATCCATGTTCCAGGAAATATCAGGGCATACAGGGTGCTGGTAACTGCGAATAAGGCCCTGGTCGGACACTTTATGCCGGGAACGTCTGTAACATGGAAACCGGTACCTTCTTCCTGGGTTTATTTTGTTAACGCTTATCTAAAGGGAGACAAAATGGCCAAATCCTGCGATTATGAAGCAATCAGGGTCTTTATTAGCGTTAATGTCGGCAAATATACCAATAACGCCATTACAGTTAATTATTCAGATAGCGTTTGTGCGACAAGGCATTACCATTCGACGAAAATAAACTCAGGTGGTTGATATCAGAAATCAACCGTGGCTCCACCTACAAAAAAAGTTGCTGGTTTATAAATCCCTCCTTTCTGATTAATAAGAAAACTAATAACATATGAGTGTAATTACTTGTTCAGATAAGTTAATTATCTTCGTGATTGATATTTATTTGGTTTCAGTAAAAATGATGTTTTTATTATAAAGTTTATAAATACCAAGTCGGTGGTGTTTATTAGTGTAATGGAGGGGAGTGCGTAAATCGTTACATGTAACACTTCCTTCCAATAATACTTTATAAATCAATAAATGTATGATTACTTATTTCCTGAAATATCACATATATTGCTATATTTCTTAACGAGATATTCTTATTTTATTGATAATTGCATCTCTTTTATTTAATGTAAAGCTTTCTTATTAATCTTCTAATGTATTGCAAAATGGTAGATGCTGAGTAATCAACAGACTTGTATGTAAAGTCAAGATTAACGTTGCTAAAGCACGCATCAATTTTCTGATAAAAGGATGTGGTTGTTTTTTTCGATAAAAAAAATTCTTGTCTAACCGCTGGTGAAATAAGATTATTATTACCCCGAATTAATACTGATCCTAACAATAGAATACAAAAAAAACAAAATGCTTTAAATAAGGGGAGCACTATAAGTTATCCTCTTTACTTTATGCTTACCAACTCATTTTGTTACTTTATAACATAACTCATCTTGCGTTGTAAACAGACTCGTTTTAGTTCCATGCACCTTTTGAGATCGTGACCAAATAATGGCGTTAGTGATGTTCTTCCAGTGTCATATGGTTAAGTGGTTGATATGGCGTTCACTGTTATATTCTGACAACCAGTTTGCCGCCAGTTCCCGCTTTTCATCCAGCGTTCTGAACAGACAAAAACCGAGTATTTTTGTTCGGTATGTCCGGTTAAAACTCTCGATAAAAGCGTTCTGCGCCAACTTACCTGATTGGGTAATCTCCAGTTTTACTACATGTTTTTCTGCGCATTCCGTCCGTGTTGGATCAAAAAATTCCTGGCCATAATCCATGCGAATCATAGCTGGATAGACATGGTTTTCCGCAATCCTACAGAGTACCGCTACCACTTGTGAAGCTGGCAGATTCAGATTGTTTTCAATCGACAACGCCTCATAGTTAAAGTCATCAACGACATTGAACGTTCGGAAAAGACGAGCACAGAACAGAGCATCATACATAAAATCAACAGAGCAACTCTGATTAACTGCTTCCGGCGTAGTGAGTGACGAGGATTACGCACCGACAACCGTTGTTTGCCCCTACGGAGAAAAGCAGCCTTTATGCCCAGATAGAAGAAGTACGGTCCTCTTCCACTAATAAAGAACCGTCAGATGCTCAGGCTCGCCATATCCAGAAAGAGCTGAAGCAGGTTACCAACGAACGGGACATACTAAAAAAGTGCGGCGTACTTCGCAAAACGGTCCGACTGAGGTATTTATCCATGACAATATCTGGTGCTGGACTGTTCTCCTGATCTATCGGATGCTGGATATTCATCCCTGTGGCTTGACTCCTGGCTTCAGTTGCCGCATTCACAACGCCATCAGGTAGAGCTTAAACAGACAGGACAGATTAAACAGTTCTGGTTGGAATCGTGGGCATCAATGGTTATCGCAATCTCCCTCTGGAGCTGCGGGATAGCGGGCAACAGAGGAGAACCAACAGAGTCTAGCGACCGATTAAATATGCCGGGATAAAAGTTCAGCTCGGATACCGGAATCCGCAGGCACATAAAGGTCAGGTCAGAATAGTGTCGCCCAACAGGCTCCAGCTACAATTCAACCCGGCTGCTCCGGATGGGGTTGCTTGGATAACAGAAAAATCTACATCAGTACCCAAGATGGCTGTATCTTGCTGTGTTTGTTGAGCTATGCTTACCCAAAATTATCAGCTGGTCAATGCAATGCGCTCATGACAATATCCTTTGTCATGAGCGCATTGCTGATGGATGTATAGCGGCGTAATCCCCAAAAAAAGATGCTGGTTGTCAGTAAACAAGCCATGAATGACAGTCGTTCCTGAAATCATAAGACCTGGAGGAGTGTATGCTCCGTCGCAGTAATTACCACGATACGCTTGCAGAAATTTTTTCCAGTTACTGAAGCGTGAACGGATAGAGAAAAGCTCTTCGGAACGCGGGAAGACGCCTCCAACGATATTTTTGAACATCGAAATGTTTTATAACAATAAGGGTCGGCATGGTTCCTGCGAACAGATGTCAACAATAGAAGATAAAAACCATTACTCTCAACAAATTGGAAGAAGTAAGGCTACCCGTACTCAAAATTAGATCATTGATGGAGATATAAATGGCTCACTTTCTATCGGTTGTTGACGATACGTTTATCAAGTATACATGAGAATTTCTTCATACCAGCTATATGAGACGTTATGACTAATAATCTTACTCCCAAAATGACTATGTTGTTGCAGTTTGGTTTATTGACTCTTGTCTATAGTTCGCCGAATGCCAAGATAAGGGAGCGAGGAACTTTACTATCTACGCCTCTCTTCCTGGTTACAAAGACAAGCGTAAAACTCACCATCCATTAAAACTAAAGGCACTTTTCTGAGCAGAGTTTTCATCTACAAGATAAAAGCTATTTTACAGCCGTAAAGTCCAGTGAAACGAAAGAGATGTTAGTGAATTAATTACTTGATATATTAAAGTATAATGGGCGTAGATAGCACCTTAATACGAAATCTTGTCAGGCTTTCCCGGTAATTAGTAATACTGTTGAAACAAAGCGAGAAGGGGTCAGCCCAATTTACGCAAATAAATAATAATCTTGCTTATGATTAATTCCAAATAAGTATATTTTTCCAGTAGATGCTGAGCATTAACTAAGAGAACCCAGAACACCACTTTCATTGTTATGGAAAACATGGACAATGTTAATGAAATATATCTCTCACCGCGCCATCATTTGTACCTTGACACTGTTGATCATTATTATCACCGTTTTGTTCACCTTTCTGAGAAGCTCTGATGTGCCAGAATATATTACTGCCCCAGTGCGCAAAGGCGATATAGAAAATTCTGTTCTGGCGACTGGCCGTATTGATGCAATTGAACGGGTAAACGTAGGGGCACAGGTATCAGGGCAATTAAAATCACTGAAAGTGAAACAGGGCGACCATGTGACTAAAGGGCAGTTGATTGCCGAAATTGATGACCTACCTCAGCGTAACGATTTGCGTAATGCCGAAGCTGCACTCAACGAAGTGAAAGCAGAACTTCAATCTAAGCAGGCGCTCCTGAAACAGGCTGAACTGCGTTTTAAACGCCAGCTCCGGATGTTAAGAGAAAATGCCAGCTCACACGAAGATTTTGAGTCTGCGGAGGCAATGCTTGCGACCACTCGCGCTGAATTACTGTCTCTGAATGCCAAACTGGTCCAGGCACAGATAGAAGTAGATAAGAAAAAGCTTGCCCTTGAATATACGCGAGTCGTAGCGCCAATGGATGGAATTGTTATTGCCATTGTCACTCAGCAAGGGCAAACCGTTAACTCAAACCAGAGTGCCCCAACAATTATTAAACTCGCTCGTCTGGATGTCATGACCATTAAAGCACAGATCTCCGAGGCTGATATAACCCGTATTTCTGTTGGGCAAAAAGCCCGTTTCTCTATCTTCTCCGAACCGGACAAGCACTACAGCGCAACACTGCGTGCCGTTGAACTGGCACCAGAATCGGTAATGAAAGATGACTCTCTCGCCAGCAACAGTTCAGCATCAGGCTCCGGAACTTCAAATGCGTCCGTTTATTACAATGCTCTATTCGATGTGCCTAACCCAGAAAATCGACTTCGTATTGCCATGACTGCTCAGGTTACCCTGATTACTGATGAAGCCCAAAATACACTGCTGATACCCATTCAGGCAGTGCACAGAAATGAGGGGAAGAAGCAACAGGTCCTGGTGCTGGCAGCAGATGGTAGGCTGGAACCCCGGGATGTGAAAACTGGTATCACGAACAGCGTGGATATTCAGATCCTCGAAGGTTTAAATGTCGGAGAAAATGTCGTGCTGTCGCTGCCGGATAAGAAAGAGCCCGAAGAAAGGATTATGCTGTGAAAAAACTTATTGAGTTAAAAGGGGTTAGCCGAACTTATGGCAACGGAGATCAAACGCGGACCGTCCTGAAAAATGTCGATTTGACAATCGTTGCTGGAGAAATGGTGGCAATCATTGGAGCCTCTGGTTCAGGCAAATCAACCTTAATGAACATAATGGGTTGCCTTGACGTACCCAATAGAGGTGATTACTACATCGACGGACAAAATGCCGCCTGTCTTTCACCCGATGAGCTGGCCAGAGTGCGCCGGGAACACATTGGCTTTATATTCCAGCGCTACCATCTGATACCTGATCTTAGCGCACTTGGTAACGTGGAGATCCCGGCCATTTACGCCAACAGCGAACGCGACAGCCGTCGGCAACGTGCAACGGCGTTGCTGGGCAGACTGGGACTGGAAGGACGTGAGCATCATAAACCCTGCGAACTTTCAGGCGGTCAGCAGCAACGCGTGAGTATTGCCCGAGCCCTGATCAACGGTGGAAAGATAATTTTGGCGGACGAGCCAACTGGTGCTCTGGATTCGCAATCCGGGCAAGAAGTGTTAGCCATTCTGAATGAACTTAATCGACGTGGTCATACTGTAGTAATGGTGACCCACGATATGAAGGTCGCCCGGCACGCAAAGCGAATCATTGAGCTGTGTGACGGCGAAATCATCGCTGATAGTGGAGGTTGCGTATCTGCGACGGAAACACTACCACAAACCAACAGTATCCGGCAAAGCTATTGGAAAACACTGCTCGATCGAACGCGTGAATCGATGCAAATGGCGCTAAAAGCGATGAAGACGCATCGCTTACGCACCACGCTTACCATGATCGGGATTGTTTTTGGTATCGCCTCCGTTGTCACTGTTGTGGCATTGGGTGAAGGAGCTAGGCAAGAAACACTGGAAGAGATTAAAAGTCTGGGGACAAACGTGGTCAGCATTTATCCCGGGCAGGATTTGTTCGATGACAGCATTGAGAGTATTAGAACATTGGTACCTGCTGACGCAAATGCACTGGCGAAGCAAGGGTTTATCGATAGCGTCAGCCCGGAAGTTAGCGCTTCAGACAACATTCGTTTTCTGGGTAAATCTGCGATAGCGTCCATTAACGGCGTTGGGCGGGAACATTTCCGGGTAAAAGGTATTGAGTTGTTGCAAGGGACTACTTTTAGAGACGATCGCAACGCTCTACAGGAAGTTATTATCGATGAGAATACTCGTAAGGCCATTTTCGACAACACAGGGTTACAGGCTCTGGGGCAAATAGTCTTTCTTGGTTCTGTACCAGCACGAGTGGTTGGCATCGCTAAAAGTAACAACCGTAGTGATGCATCAAATCGCATTACTGTGTGGATGCCTTACAGCACGGTGATGTACCGTATTGTGGGTAAACCAGTTCTGACCGGTATTAGCGTCAGGCTAAAAGACAATGTGGATAACGAGGCTGCAATCAGCGCTATCTCCCAACTATTAACCCGGCGTCACGGCATAAAAGACTTCCAGCTTTATAACTTTGAACAAATAAGAAAGTCTATCGAACACACCTCAATGACCTTCAGTATTTTAATTCTTATGGTCGCATGTATCTCACTAATGATCGGCAGTATCGGGGTGATGAACATCATGTTGATTTCTGTAACGGAACGAACTCATGAAATTGGCGTACGAATGGCGGTTGGCGCGAGACGCAGCGACATTATGCAACAGTTTATTATTGAGGCCGTATTGGTTTGCCTGATTGGTGGCGCACTCGGTATTGCACTGTCGTATATCACAGGTGCGCTCTTTAACGCTCTGGCGGACGGGATATTCGCAGCTATATATTCGTGGCAGGCTGCTGTTGCTGCATTTTTTTGCTCAACCTTAATCGGCATAATCTTCGGGTATCTCCCAGCCCGCAAGGCAGCAAGGATGGACCCGGTTATTTCACTGGCCAGCGAATAATATATGAAAATTTTATCATCGTTGACTTTATGCCTTATCACCGCACTCTGTTCAGGTTGCACAAACGTGCTGAAAAGTGACTATCGCGCTCCCGAAGTGAACTATCCCATCAACTGGACCAAGGGCGATGTGGACGGAAATACATCCCCGTTTGACTGGGAAGAATTTAACGATCCTAATCTCGATAACTGGCTTCACCTGGTGATGACAAGTAATAACGACATAGCTATAGCTGCACTGCGGATACATCGGGCGCAGCTGGATGCGGAAAGAACAGGTATCACCAATACTCCTGCACTAAAGGGGGCACTGAGTATGGACGGAAAAAAACAGCTGAATAACTCGTCCGGCTGGGCAAAAAGCGGTTCTGCCAGCCTTGGCACCAGCTATGAGCTGGATCTCTGGGGAAAAATTGCCCGTCAGCGTGATGTTGCTGAGTGGGCAGTCCATGCCAGTGAAGAAGATTTTCGCTCCGCGCGCCTGATGCTGCTTTCAGAGGCCAGCAATAATTACTGGCGTATCGGTTTTGTAAATCAACAAATTACCACCCTCCAGCAGAGCATTGACTATGCAAAAGAGACGCTGCGTCTGGCCGAGGTTCGCTATCGTGCAGGAAATATCTCGTCGCTGGATGTGATTGACGCGCAGCAAAACCTGCTCACGCAAGAGAACCAGCTTACAGGGCTACAACGAGAACATTCACAGCTACTCAATCAGCAGGCCGTTTTGCTCGGCACCGTGCCCGGTTGCCAGATAGTCGAGCCCACAACGCTGCCAAAAGGAAGCCTGCCTAAGGTCAATGCGAATATTCCTGCCAGCATACTGATGCGCCGGCCTGACATAAGTGCTAAAGAGTGGCAGTTACGTGAGGCGCTAGCTACGGTTGATATCAAGCGTAGCGAATATTACCCCACCTTCAACCTGACAGGCGCTTTGGGTACCAGCAGCGCTTCGCTACTGGCATTACTGCATAATCCGGTCAGTTCCGTAGGCGCTAACCTGACGCTACCGTTCCTGGAGTGGCGACAGCGGGACATAGAGGTAAAAATTGCCCGTAACGATTACGAACAGCGAGTGCTGGAGTTTAAACAGCTACTTTATAAGGCAATGAGCAGTATAGAGGACGCGCTTTCATTTCGTAACCAGTTGCTGCTTCAGGAGACAAGACTCAGGGAAGAACTGGAACTTGCACGTAAGTCAGAGTGGTTAAACGAAGTTCGTTACCGGCATGGTGCAGTACGTATTTCATTCTGGCTTGATGCTCAGGAAAAACGTCGTCAGGCGGAGCTGCGACTGGATGAAAACCGCTTCAATCAGTTGCAGAATCTAGCAAAAATTTATCTTGAGTTTGGCGGGGCATCAACCTTTCCTTAAGTCTAATTGGGGACAACCAGGAGCAATAAGGAGTGAAAAATAGCCACAGCTGAAAACACCATAGCCATTGACATTTGAGCTTTACCTGCTCTTGAAAACAAAAAATCACTGTTAAGCGCAATGCTATTCACTTCAGCAGAGCAGTATTGCGTGTCACGAGCATGTTTACCATTCTGTGTAAATGTCTTTTCTTAAAAGTGATCATCAAAGTGGTCATCAAACTCGATAAATATCCACCGGCATAGCGTAATGCCGAGCAGTTAAGGATCAATTGACCGCTCCTTAAACTGCGGCACTATAACGGCTTCTACAACAGGGAGCCGTTTTCTTATGCAATATTTCAATGATCTGCTCGATTTCAGTGACCATCCGCTTATGCCTCCGGCCTCTGCACAACTGTTTGCAGAACACCTGCCCGACGAGTGAATACAGCACTGCCTGACGCTTTCTGTTCATGCGGCCGTTCGCCGCCGTCATTTACCGGGGAGACATAGTTATCTGGATGGTGGTGGTCATGGCCTTCTTCCGCAATGAGCCAATTACCGATGTTGTTCGCCGTCTGAAGCTGAGGGCGGATGGCGAAGCGGGGATAAACCTCCTGACCCGCAGCGTGGTCACCCAGGCGCGCCAGCGCGTGGGGGCCGCCCCGGTGGAATGACTCTTCAGCCAGGCTACACAGATATGGGGCGCGGAACGTTACCTGAAGGATAACTGGCACGGTCTCCAGCTTTTTGCTATTGATGGCGCGCAGTTAAGGACATCTGATGAACCTAGGTGCGTGAATATTATGGCTTTGCCAACACATCCACTGAGCGGCAGAGCGCCTACCCGATTATGCGTCTGGTAACATTGATGAATCTGGGAAGCCACATTTTGCTGAATGTTGTGACCATACCTTACCGGCGGAGCGAAACCGTGCTGGCTCACTCCATGCTCGCCGCCATCCCGGATAACTCTATTAGGCTGTTTGACAAGCACTTTTACAATGCAGACCAGCTGCTGACGCTGAGCCTGCAGGGTGGTAACCGCCACTGGCTACTACCTGCGTGGAATTATATCGCATCAGAAACAGAAGAAAGTTACGGTCCCAGATACAGGCTTCTGAAACTGAAGATGTCACTGCCGGCCAGGAAAGGAATTCTGCACTGCCAGAGCTCTGGTACGCCCGAGCGGTAACTTATGAGGTGAACTGTGTGGAGAAAACGGTGCTGACATCACTCCCGGCAGACCGCTACAAAGCAAAAGAGGTGGCAGAACTTTACTATTCACGATGGGAAATCGAAGTCGGGTCCAGAAACCTCAAAAGCAGCCAGCTGAACAATGCCCTGGTGCTGAGAAGCCGTAGGGTTGAGGTGCTGGAGCAGGAGGTGTGGGGCATGTTGCTGGCTTATAAGCTGATACGACGTGAGGCAACCAAAGCGGCGTCAGAAATCAGCTTTAAGTTCGCATTCCAGTTTATCGCGACAGAAATGATAGTGCTGGGAAATACGGCATCACCGGGGACCATCCCGAAACGACTGGTGCATCTGCGGGTACTCTGGAAGCAGTGTTCATAACGAAACGCCCCGACCATCAAGGCCGAAGGCAGTTAAGATATCAAAAAAATATTATCCGGTGAAACGCAGCACCGCTCCGCTTAAGTGAACGGCATTGTCGGCATAGCGGGAGTTTTTTCAAATGAGTAGGTAAGGCTCTCTTCCCAGCCGTACCCTAGCGGGCGCATACGATCTGACATTTGCATCTAACTTTTAATTACGATCTGTAAACTGGCTACCCAGATAGAGAATCATGAATCGCCACAGGTTTAACAGACACCTCCGGGACATTAAAAATGGCTCTGAGGTGCCCATAATCAGTAAGCATTATCCCGAATAGTTTAAAATTAAAGCGGTAAATAATTCATTCTATTACAGCACAAATTCAAGAACATATTTTTATTGAAAATTATGATACGTAATGTTGATAACATTCCTAACTTTAAGGATTATAATCAATGCAATATTATAACATCACATCAAGGTGTAGATATGTATTATGAGATCAGGTTTCCACAAGTAACAATAAAACATCTTTCACCTATTGAGTACACAGGCGTAAAAGTGGGCTAGACTCAGGTTGAAGTAAATGTAATCACACCATATAATGCAGTATTTCGTTATTGTGTGATGATGAGTTTTTTATGTGTCAATAGCCGGAGAGAAAAATAAATCCTTGAAATGCCCTTTGTTGAACAATATGTATACAATGAAATACATTATTTTAATTTTCATGTGGCTCTGGGAGAGAGAACGCGTAACGTTCTTTCCTGTTAATCTGAAAGTTGAATGAATATAACCAAACCACTACTCAGAGAAGATAATTAACAGAAAAAAAGGGGGGGATAGTGTTCCGCGACATGATAGATGTTACTAATGATAAGCTTTTGACCCAAGGGACGATCTTTAACTGCGCCTACAATTCTTCGTATCCCGATGATGAGACGTTAGGGTTAATTATTACTGCCCGGTGTGATATTTCCAACAAAGACAAGGTGAGTTTTTATAATTATATACCAGCCATCCCTTTTAATATTTGGAAAGAAAAAGAACTATTGCCAGTCTTAAAGAAAAAAATATATAAGGATCTAAGAAGTAAGTATTTAACCTTGCTTCGTGAAGGAGGTTTTTCCGAAAGCAACCTTAAAACATATGGATATGAAAGAATTATTGACATCATCAAAAATAAAGCATCTTTGCCAAAATGCAAACTAAAATCTTTACAGACCCAACATGAAAAAATCGAATGTTTCGAAAAAAAACAACCATATGCCAAACTACTTAGTTATTTCAATAAAGAGATCGAAAAGTGCTTGACTGATATTATTGAAAATAAAAATGCAGATTATTTTTTTATTGACTATATTTCAGGTTACGGTCCTGCAATTGTCAATCTTAGAGAAATTTACGAACTAAATATATCCACAGCCTTAAAAATCCCTGATGGTATAGAGCTTAATATAGAAAAAACTTATCCTGGATTGAATACATCAATAGAAAATCAATTCTGCAGTATCGTTGGTCATTTGAGATCTCCATTCATAGAACTTTTAATGCAGCGATTTTCAAATAATTTTGTTCGCATTGGTGTAGATAATCACGACCATAAACTCTTAACTAATATTATGGAGAAGTGACATGGGTTTTATCGCTATTGAAAGTAATGCTGTACGTAAGATTGTGTCAGAAAGAATGCTGCAATCAGCTGATTATGAAAAAGGTCAAATACTTGCTGATGTATTAAAGGAGCAGAAGAAAGGTGATTTCAGTATAGATGTGAAAGTAGTAACTACAGCATCTGGAATTTATTTACTGACTAAAGAGCCAGATAAAAAAAGAATGCTTGTTTTTGACACATCTAATTTCAATGGTTTTAAAAGAAACAGCAATGAGGTCATTACCATTCTTCAAAAATCATGTAGGCTAGCTATTAAATTATGGGATAAGATTGGTCATAGTCCCTGCGAAAAAATAATCAGCGGGTCATCGCTCATTGCCTTATTGCCCTTTTCGTTTACGACAGGAAAATCGTATAAGGTCATTCTCGACAAAGCGCCAGATAAAGAACGTCAGGAAAAAAGAAATGAGAGTAGTTTCTTAATTTTTTCTGATGGTTATGAAACCACTAATAACACTCCGGTATTATCTAACTTCCGCAAGGCTAAAGACGCAATAAATAGTATTGATACAGAAAATCTATTTACCAGTCCTAAAAAAGATGAAGAAAAATCATCATATCTTAGAGTAAATGAAACCGATGTATTTGAAAAATCTTCTAACCCACACATGGGACTGTCTAACTGGATTAAAAAACTGACCGAAAGCCAAAAAAAATTCGTTTTTAGTAATAGCTTTGGTCCTGATATTCTCAAAGGTGCAGCAGGTTCAGGTAAAACTCTAAGCCTAATATTAAGATGCGTAGTACAATTAAATAAAGCCCAAGAAGAAGATAAAAAACTCAAAGCTATTTTCATAACGCACAGTATTGCAACAAAGGATAATATAGAAAATCTAATAGCCTCAAATGGTGGAGCTGAATATATTAATAGTGAAGGCCAACAGTCAGTTGAAGTTACAACCCTACAGGAATGGTGTATTAAAAATCTTGGTAACAGGATTGAAACAACTGAATATCTTGACAATGATGCTTTCGAATCAAAACAACTTCAGCTTTTGTATATAGATGAGGCGATTGATGACTTTTTTATAAATGATTATGCTGGTGCAGTAGAATTTATCTCCCCGGAGTTAAAGAAGTTTTTCAACAATGATCGCTGGGAAATATCTATATTACTTCAAGAAGAAATATCGACCTACATTAAAGGGCGGGCTGGAGAGGACATGAATATATATATGTCACTCCCAAGAAGTAAAAACGTATTACCTTTGAAGACAGAAGATGATTATAAGACTATATTTTCCATTTTCAATAAATACCAAGACAAATTAATTTCATTAAACCTCTTTGATAGTGATGATATCACTTTATCTGCACTCAAAGAAACCTCAACGCCAATATGGAAAAGGAGGCGAATGAGTAATGGATTTGATATAATGTACATAGATGAAACACATTTATTTAACATTAATGAACTTAGCTTGTTTCATAATTTACTAAAACCAAACTCAAATCACATTATATTTACAATGGATCGCAGTCAAGCACCTGGTGACAACACAATAACCAAAGATGATGTCGCTAAAGAATTAGATGCAACCTTGGCTCATGAACACGGTTTGAATGCTATATTCCGCTCATCTGAACACATTATAAATCTCGCTAGTTGTGTATTAGCATCGGGGGCTGCTCTTTTTCAAGGGCTTGAAAATCCTTTAGCTGAATCAATGAGTGGTCATACATCTATCGTTGAAGAAAGATGCAATGTACCATTTATTATCAGCAAGCAAAATTCACATGAGGTATATAAAGCCACATTTGCTCTAGCTGACTATATGTCTGAAAATATAGGCATTCAAAGAAGCGATGTTTTAATAGTTCCATGTACAGATAAAATATTGATGGAGCTAAAAGAATATGCATTAAAAGCATCTAAAGAATACATTAGTATCGAAAAACGAGGGGATAACATTGCTGTATCAAAAGCAGCAGAAGATAACTTATACATCATTGGTGGTATGGAGTATATTGGAGGGCTTGAATTTTCTGCTGTCATAATAATCGGTGCAGATGCTGATAAGTTTCCAGAGAAAAGGAATTATGATGGTGAATCACTACACTTTATTAACTATTCATCATTCAATAAACTTTATGTTGCGATTACAAGGGCTAAATATCAGGTTGCTTTTGTGACTGAGAAAACCCAGAAAATAAGCCCATTACTTGAAACTGCATGCGAGGAAGGTTTGATTAGGTATGATGATGATTTAGCGAACACCCTGTAAGGTCATATCTAATTATCTGGATAAATTTAATTAGGTACATCCAGTCTGAAAGTGCCCGATGATAACACATCATTGGGCATTTATCCTTTTTGATATCGGGGAGATAAATATTGTTTCTATAAGAATTAGCCAAGGAGTTCAGAGAATTGCAGATCGTTGGTAACTTTTAATTGTAAGTATCCCGCATAATCGTGCCATTCATATTTAGAGATCATCCGGCATAATCAATCTGCCAACGAAGGAGAGCGCTATGCGTAAAGCCCGTTTTACTGAGAATCAGATCGTCACTGTGATTAAGTCAGTTGAAGCCGGACGAACCGTTAAAGATATCTGCCGGGGGGCTGGTATCTCTGATACCCACCTACTAGATCTATGGACTACCTCCGTTTTGCAAGTACTGAATCTGGTTTTGAGTTGTTGCTTACCTCTATCCGGCATCAGGAAAATCTGTGCCCAAATGGGTAATCCGCACACAATCGCCTCAACAACTGGACGGCCTCTGAGGCCAATATAATAGTCAGGTTCCGATTGAGCAGGTGTAACCTGTCACCACTTCTCAGTACGCTGCAACTTTTGCTGGCAGAGGATTAATTTCACACTACCTGATACTCGGTCTCATTTCTCAGCATTGACCAGATTATTCTCGCGTTTTTGTTAGCGACCGCCACGGTCGTTTGCTGAACTGAGCCGAGAAATTTCTGAAACAATTAGCAAGCAATGTCCTGACTCTTTTGTGTAGTTGAATAAAAAAGAGCAGGGGTCAGCGTTTTAGGCTGGCCCTGAACTCCTCGGGATTTGCCAAAACCGGGTTAATTGCCCTGAGTTGCTCCTGAACCCTGGCTTGTGCGCGTCGTTTAGGCATCTTTTTGCTCCGATCACGCTTACCATCGCGTTCGAGTTCATCCATTTTGCTTTGCGCCAACTTCAGAACAGCACCAAGACGTTTGTTATCAACAATTTGTCCCTGGTCGACACATTCCAGTTTGTCGAACACCTGATATTTGAGTGAATGGTAACCGTATTTGAATGCCAGCGTGCCATCTGGATAGTCGTAGACTTTTATTTTTTCGCCAGCGATGCGAGTATTTTCTTCTGTAGGTTCAACCAGATATATCATTTTGTCATAGCGGAACGTCAGCGTTTTAGGCAGCTTACGCTGTTCCTGCCAGGCAAAAATATCATCCAGCTCATCGTTGCTTTCAGCCACGGGGCGGTGCAGATCTTTGGGGTATTTTTCTGGTCTTGCGAAGCGACGATTGAAGTCAGCGATGAAGGTATCCAGCCAGGCATTGGCCTCCTCAATGCTGCTGATGCCTTCGAGGCGCATTTCCTTGATAAGCCTGTCCTGAAGTGTCTGATTTGCTCGCTTCACACGACCTTTAGCCTGTGGACTGTTGGCACAAATCAGCCCGATCCCCAGTTCAGAAAGTACGCGGCCAAATTGCGTAACACCGGTCGTGGTGGAACCACCATTATTGACCCTGAAAATGCCGTGCTTATCACTGTAAAACGCCAGGGGTTTGCCGTGTTGCTCAAGATACTCACGAGTGGCCATCATGTAATCAAAGGCTGATTCAGTCTCACCAAAGCGCAGGTGCATCAGGCGGCTAGTAGCGTCATCAACAAAGACGAGCAAGCAGCATTTCGGCGCACGTCCTTCAAACCAGTCATGCGGGGAACCATCAATCTGAACAAGTTCTCCGAGGCAGTCACGCCGGTATCTGGGTTGATGAACACGTGGCTTACGACGCGAGTATGGGACCCAGAGTCCATCAGCCGTCATCCATTTTCTGAGCGTTTCAACAGACACCGTGATGTTATGGCGTTCGCGCAATTTTTCTGCGGCAAGCGTTGGTCCAAAGTCGCTGTAGTTATCGTGAAGTAAAGAAAGTACTCGCAACTTCAGTGACTCAGAAAGTCTGTGATTACCGGGCGTCCTCGTCGAAGGTTTGCCAGACCTGCAGCACCAGATTCGCGAAAGCGGTTCATCAAACGCTGAGTCTGACGTTCGGTCAGAGCAAGTTGGTGTGCAGCATCACGACGGCGCATGCGCTTTTCGACAACCGACTGAATGACATTAATCCTGTTCAGTTCTTTATCTGACATGGTCACTAGCATCCTGATGTCTCCACGGCAATAAGGTTCAATCCTTTATGCCAGAAAAAGTGACATCTCTAAATGGGTAGAAAGTGACATTAGAATATGGGAGCTACAATGTTTGTCAAAGCTCAGTGAAAATGTCTAATCAGTGGCTCGTTAGAAATGTCCATATGTTGGAAAGGCCGCTGCGAGAATATCTCCCGAACCGGCCTCTTTAGCATAACGTCATTGTGCGAACCAATTACAATTTATTTGTAATCAGCATTTTTTCAGTCGCTATACCACCACTGATAAAACCAGATTGGAGCAACCATTTTTGTAATGCATTCACATCTTGGAACAGTGCTTCGATACCACTTGATCTTGACAGGTAAGCAGCAAGGTTTCTTTCTTTACTTTCAAATGGGTCATGAGTTTCTTTATTAGTGTTATTATTTATAAATATGTATTTGTTATCTTCATTTTTTTGTATTGATGCATCATCAATAATAAGACTAATATGCTCATTTATTGCATTAAGAGCTTCAAACTGAACCGTATAAGGAAAGTTTTTTATATAGTGATTTCTGATTATTTCATATATGCCATGACGGTTATAAATTTGATTCTTCATTTTGAATTCCTTAGCTAGTTAATGTCACTTAAGTGTTGTAATTCAATATGTTACATGAACGACGCTTTCATTCCCATCTTGAAAGTCGTCATCCCATATTAGCCTTACTGTAAACTTACTTGCTCTACCTAACTCCCCTGATGCAATGAGGTCAACTGATTGATATGCAACAAGAGATTCAAAAGGGAATTTACTTTCAACGTCACTCATTGAAACTGGTGAGTTATTGTCAGGAAATTCGATTCTTACGTTTTTCGCTGGACTTTTACCTTTATTAAATACTTTAAGTTTATATTTGTTATTTCCAATGTTGACTATGTTTGCGCTTACATCAGCTCTTTTAGAGCTTTCCAGTTCATTTGCTTCTTTAGTAAGCTGAAGGTTTGTTAATTTTTCTTGTGCTTCAATTAATGCCTTTTGTCTTTCATTGAACTTGATGGTTTTTATTGTTGCATATATTGAGAGAAAAAATGCTAAACCACCAAACACATCACCCAGAGATGCCGTCATTATTTAATCCTTATATTCTTATTACCTTTGAAGGCTTTTTTTAATTTATCAGAAAGATTTTTTATTAATTCTTTCTCTAGATCTTTTTGTATCTCATTTACGTGAGAATGAATATTTTCGCCATTCTCCTCTATCAGACGGTTCATTGTCATTTCTCTGCCGCATCTAGCACAGCGAACTTGCTCAATGTCTTGGTCATTGAGTAGTGTGGTAGTACCGCAAGTAGGACACTGCAAGCTAATAGATCTACTGAAATTTTTATCTTTCATGTTTTACTCTACTCTCGCCAGTTGATTGATATTTAACCGCGAAGTGGTTCGTAGTTTGCGAAAACTGAAATTTTCCCCAGCTTCCCGACGTTTATCTTTGTATATAATATCATTGAAGTTATTTGCATTTCCCAGAAATATTCTCAGGACATGATTGCAATGACTCCAGCATAGCGCACATATCGCCACTGGTCAGTGAGTCCGGGATTTCCTTTATAATTAGCGTCAAGTTCACCTTTTACCAAAAATGGCCTCCGAGCTACCCTGAAGCTGTATCATGGCTTCAAGCAGGTCTTCTTCGTTCAGCGATCGCTGAGGTTTGTTGATGCTCGGAGCATGCCGTCTGCGGGAAGGCTCATCTCCTGAAGGTATCGACTGGGATCGATTATTATCCCTTTTTTTCTGGACCTGGCGGGCAACGTCCAGCACATGACCCAGTCTTTTATTATCAACAATCGCGACGGGGTCAACTTCCGACAACCGATCATAGGTGGAATAGGGGAGCAGCACATCATTCAGGCGCAGTTCCTTATGCCCGTCAGGATAGTGCCAGACATCGATATACTTCCCGATAGCCCGTCGGCTGTATTCGCTGTCCTCAATCAGATAAAGCACCTTATCGTACTGTACAGTAAGGTTTTTTGAAACCCGCCGGGGCTCACGCCAGGTAAATTCCGCATCAAGATCATCGGTTAATGCCAGTGGCCGGTGCGCATTAAAGTCATGTCGTGGGGCTTTGGCAAATCGCTGGTTGTAATCGGCCATGTATTCTTCAGCAAACGCATTTGCTGCATCTATCGTACTGATTCCTTTTAGCCTGAGTTCCTTAACTAGCCGGTCCTGAAGTGTCAGGTGGGCACGTTCAACGCGCCCCTTTGCCTGACTGGTCTCCGCGCATAGTGGGGTAATATTGAGGCAGCGCATGGCTCGGGCAAATTGGGTTTCACCAGGCCCCGTGGTGGCGTGCTTATTATTGACTCTGAATACGCTGGCTTTATCGCTGTAAAGGATCATGGGTTTACCGTATTTCTCGATATAGCCGCGCGTCGCTTCAAAATAGGTAAAAGTGGACTCAGATTTCACAAACAGCAGGTGCATCAGACGACTGGTGGCATCGTCGACATAGACCAGTGCCGTACATGGCCGACCCCGGTTTTCAAACCAGTGATGGTCACAGCCATCAATTTGTATCAGCTCGCCAGTACATGGCCGCCGGTAACGGGGCTGATGAATTTTCGGTGCACGTTGTCTACGGGGAATCCAGAGCCCGGCTTTTATCATGAGACGCCGGATGGTTTCCTTGCCCAAGATCAGACCGTGAACTTCCTCTAGTTTTTCCCGTGCCAGCGTGGGGCCAAAATCGCGGTAGCGTTCTCGTATGATACTCAGTGCCTCGTCAGTTAGTGACGCAGGCAACAGGCGGTTGCCAGTGCGACCGCGACTCTGGTTATTCATACCAAGCGGCCCGGACTGACGATAACGTTTCAGCAGACGGCTGCAATGACGTGGCGTGATGCCGAGCATCTCGGGAGCTTGGCCAGGACGCAGGTTACGTTCAATGACATCCTGAAGTATTTTGAGGCGATTGATTTCTTTCACGGTAAACATCCCGGCGTCATGTATAGCCATAAAAAACTCCTCATCAGGAAAAGTGAGTCGTTGACTAGGCATACAGGTTTGAAAAACTATAGCCTGGACATTCTAATGAGCCACAAATAGACATTAGCATTGAGCCTCTACAATGTTTGTGCGCACAATCTATCTTATGTTAAATAACATTGAATATTAACTTACTTCATGAAGCTTACTGCTTCTATTTCCACTTCTTTTTCTTATTAATCGCTCCCCTAATCCACGCATTCATCTGCTCTACAGGCTCTAAAATATTTTTTCTGAGTACTGAGCACAAACTGCTCCATAAAAAACAGACCACAAGTTTGGGCATGATACTGATGTAGTCACGTTTTATTGTTTTCATGAAGCTCTCTGCTATTCCATTACTCACCGGACTCCGCACCGCCGTGTTCTTCGATTTAAGTCCCAACATCCGAGCGAACTGGCGTGTTTCATTAACCCGGTAGTCAGAGTCAGCGGTCGAAAGACCTCCCAGGTAGCTACTCTGCATACCCACTATAATGCAACTATTCTCGTGACGTGTGTTTCAGCTCTCCCCCGGCTATGATACGAGATGGTATGGAGAGCCCTTCTGGGGCCACTGCCTGCACCAGATGCAACAGGAAGCCTGATATGAATGCAATTTCTGTCAGGACAGGCGGGTAACTTTCTGTGGCCATGGATCAGGGAATACTCCACCCGACATCCACCACTGAATTTCTTCTTCAGTCAACAAGCAAAGGGATAAGGCATGTGTAAAATCATTAACTTCAGTGGCATTGCCAATGATAGTCAACTGACAGCAGCGATCGCCAAATCGCCCAGAGGCTGTGTCGATGTGTCGCTGTAGCGCTGAACGTTCTTCACGAGTTAAATTATTGTCAGTATGTTCCAGTACTCCAGCTTTCCAGTAGCCAATGAGCGCCAGACTGATGCTTCCTGCTGACTGATTCCAGAGCAGGGCAAGATCATCTCTCCCGGGGAGCCAAAAAAAACCTTTACTGCGATAAACGCCCATGCCCATAAAGCGGTGACAGGTATCCCATAATCTTTGCGGATGGAATGGCCTGTCGTCCCTGATGACGCGCCATATAAGTTCCTCATTGTTGCACGGAGTATCCATGTTTCCTACAAGTGCTTCCAGTTCACTGATGAGTAACTCAACACGGTCAAAATTGTAGTCCGGGATCGCCAGTAATGTGCTCAGTTCAATATTTCCCCATGATACCGCGAGCACATCCACGGAGGGGTTAAGTGGGTGTATGGCTTTTGCCACAGCGGAGATAATGTCAAAGGGCAGGCGGTCATTTCTGGTCAGCAGCAGCCTGTTGCAGAACATGATTTGCTCGGCCAGCAAATTCTCCAGGCCGCGTTTGTTATGCCGGAGATTTTCCTGAAGAGTGGGGATCAGTTTTTTCCCATCATTGTAATCTTCATGGAGCATGACAGTATCAACGAGTGTTAAAAACGCCTTCAGGCGTACACGTGAATGGCGACGCAGGTATTTGACCAGAGGAAGCGGATGACTGCTTCCGGAGGTTTCAATCAGCATCACATCCGGCTTGTTGTGATCAAGCAGGTGGTTAATTGCGAGATCCATCTTTTTGAGGCCTGCGGGGCTGCTGATGCTGTCTGCGGTGATACTTACGAAATTATTGTCTTTTGCATCTACAATATCTGTGTTGGCGATCAGCACGCCGTCCACATCCAGTTCGCTCATGTCATTGACTATGACAGAGACTGAAAGCTGTTTTTCGTGTGCCTGTATGAGCAGGTTTTTCAGCAGAGTGGTTTTCCCTGCGCCGAGGAAGCCATTGAGAATGATGACAGATGTTGTTTCCATATCAGCAGTACACCAGTTAGTTAGCGAGGAAGGCGCTTGGTGGTACAAAGAGCATCCGGATTGAATCGCATAACGTCGACGGGAGTTGTTGTCGTTTTTCCTGTGAGGTCTCAACCTGCCACAGAACGCACCGGATTTATTGGTATTTAGTCTCCATCAGCATAATTATCACCATTTTTATCTCCGGGGGAAGATTTGTTCTGAACAGGAGTGGGAGGTGTGACCTCCTGAAAGTAATTACAGATTGCTAGTTGTTGTATTTTTATTCGAATATGTCTCTTCGTATCAGTGATAGCACCTAGATAAAGTATATTCCGGGAGCGTTATCTGTTCTAGATATCAGAGAGTCAGTCATTTGTAAAAAAGAGAGCTGCATCATTCTATTTTTCCTGTCTATTCACCCTGTTGTCGTATCTAAAAGACATCCGTTCCGAGGATGTCGGGCACCCGTTCTGTACTAAGATACATAGCTTTTGGGTCTGCACTATTTGGAACCGACAGAAGTCTGTCTGTGATATCCGCATTTTTCTGTGTGCGATATATTCCGAAAAACTTCAAACCACTTAAAAGAGGTGTTTCCGGAGGATAAGTTCGACCAGGGAATAGTGTTTCCTGGTAAGTGTGGCGGAGCCAGTTCACCAGGAGTATCTTTCTTATCCAGTTATACTGGATTTTATTAGATGATCACCCTACCCTGCAGCAGTACGCTGACGGTGTTTTTTTGGGAGAACCATTATGAATAACGTCATCTTTGATTGGTATTTATCTAGGCAAAAATTCATTCAACGTCCACTGCCAAGATGCAACAGGCAGAGTCCTTAACTGTCAGAATCCAAGTGCTCGAAATTATTCGAATTCCTTACTAATTCCTCCTACACAACTATTGTTATGGAAGCTTGCGAAGATGCTCACTATATGGCACGGAAATTTTCGGAAATGCGTCATAAAACAAAGCTAATACCTCCTCATTTTGTCCAACCCTTCGTTAAAATTAATAAAAATGATTTCTTTGAGGCTGAAACCATATGTGAAGTTACATCAAGCCATCAATGAGATTTGTAGCATTAGGAGCTGAATCCCAGCAGAGGATTCCACTTTTCATCCGTCGTTGACAATGGCCTTGAAAAACGCCGTTACTCACCGTTCTCCTTCACGGTAATACGCAGTTATAGTTGCAGAGCAATGTAATGGATCTTTTATATTAAGAAATTGTGTGAGTGGAGAGGTGCGTAGATTTGCCCCTATATTTCCAGACACCTGTTATCACTTAACCCATTACAAGCCCGCTGCCGTAGATATTCCCGTGGCGAGCGATAACCCAGTGCACTATGCGGATGCCATTCGTTATAATGCTCGAACGCCTCTGCAAGGTTCTTTGCTGCCGTTAACCCGTCTGGTTTGGGCATGACAATGATGTAGTCACGCTTTATCGTTTTCACGAAGCTCTCTGCTATGCCGTTACTCTCCGGACTCCGCACCGCCGTGCTCTTCGGTTCAAGCCCCAACATCCGGGCAAACTGCCGTGTTTCATTAGCTCGGTAGCATGAACCATTATCCGTCAGCCACTCCACTGGAGACGCCGGAAGCTCGTTGCCGAAGCGGCGTTCCACCGCTCCCAGCATGACGTCCTGTACTGTTTCACTGTTGAAGCCGCCGGTAGTGACCGCCCAGTGCAGTGCCTCACGGTCACAGCAGTCCAGCGCGAACGTGACTCGCAGTTTTTCTCCGTTATCACAGCGGAACTCGAACCCGTCAGAGCACCATCGCTGATTACTTTCTTTCACAGCCACTCTGCCTGTATGTGCCCGTTTCGATGGCGGTACAGCAGGTTTTCGCTCAAGCAACAGCGCATTCTGGCGCATGATCCGATAAACACGTTTGGCATTGATCGCAGGCATACCATCAAGTTCTGCCTGTCTGCGAAGCAGCGCCCATACCCGACGATAACCATACGTGGGCAGCTCTCCGATAACATGGTGTATACGGAGAAGCACATCCGTATCATCAGTGTGACGACTGCGGCGGCCATCCATCCAGTCATCGGTTCGTCTGAGAATGACGTGCAACTGCGCACGCGACACCCGGAGACAACGGCTGACTAAGCTTACTCCCCATCCCCGGGCAATAAGGGCGCGTGCGCTATCCACTTTTTTGCCCGTCCATATTCAACGGCTTCTTTGAGGAGTTCATTTTCCATCGTTTTCTTGCCGAGCAGGCGCTGGAGTTCTTTAATCTGCTTCATGGCGGCAGCAAGTTCAGAGGCAGGAACAACCTGTTCTCCGGCGGCGACAGCAGTAAGACTTCCTTCCTGGTATTGCTTACGCCAGAGAAATAACTGGCTGGCTGCTACACCATGTTGCCGGGCAACGAGGGAGACCGTCATCCCCGGTTCAAAGCTCTGCTGAACAATTGCGATCTTTTCCTGTGTGGTACGCCGTCTGCGTTTCTCCGGCCCTAAGACATCAATCATCTGTTCTCCAATGACTAGTCTAAAAACTAGTATTAAGACTATCACTTATTTAAGTGATACTGGTTGTCTGGAGATTCAGGGGGCCAGTCTAGTGCACGAATCCTAGAGGCAGAATGTTTCTCCACATGCTTGTGGAGAAACCGCCGCATTTTGCCCGTTCTGTACGATACTCCGTAGCCAGAGATAAGATATTCTGTTGCTGTATGCTACATACATTACACTATACGAAATCAGGTCTGTTCAATCAGTAAGGAAATAAACGGACAAACGTTATGTAACCCAGACAGAGATATATTGTCTGGGAAAATAGTGGCTTTTGTGGCGAAAACTAGTAAAACAGCAACCCGAACCACTTGATGTGCATCGTTTTTGATTATTCCCGTATACTCTTGCAGAAGGAGTTCTCCGTCGGGCTACTGTCATGGTTAATGCGGGGAATATGGCGACAATACAACACACCTAAAAGAGTAATGGACAGATGAAGCGGTTTATTCATTTCCCATGATTCTGAGTACCTACCAAGTCTGAGTAACCACTTTTATACTTTTAATTTTCGTTCATTTAGCTATCGTTTAATTATTATCACATAGGATTCTGCCGTTTTTAACAATGCAGGATAATAAGATGAAAAAAATGTTATTTTCTGCCGCTCTGGCAATGCTTATTACAGGATGTGCTCAACAAACGTTTACTGTTGGAAACAAACCGACAGCAGTAACACCAAAGGAAACCATCACTCATCATTTCTTCGTTTCGGGAATTGGACAAGAGAAAACTGTTGATGCAGCCAAAATTTGTGGCGGTGCAGAAAATGTTGTTAAAACAGAAACTCAGCAAACATTCGTAAATGGATTGCTCGGTTTTATCACTTTTGGCATCTATACTCCGCTGGAAGCCCGGGTATATTGCTCACAATAGTTGCCCATCGATATGGGGAGCTCATCTGCACTGTTCATTAATATACTTCTGGGCTCCCTACAGTTGTTTTTGCATAGTGATAAGCCTCTCTCTGAGGGAGGAAATAATCCTGTTCAGCGATGTCTGCCAGTCGGGGGGGCTGCATTATCCACGCCCGAGGCGGTGGTGGCTTCACGCGGGGATGGGCAGATTGATCTGATATGCAACCGACGACGACCAGCGGCAACATCATCACGCAGAGCTTCATTTTCAGATTTGGGCCACCTTTTGATTTCTCGTTTAACTTTTGCAGTCACCAGACTGTGATTTATTTTAACAAATCAATAGCTTTCATAAAATTCTCGAAGCTGAAAGCTTAACTGAACCAACCAGCCTGGCTGGTGTTTTCTAAAGACAAAAAGGCCATCAGCAAAACACTGATAGTCTGAATCACCTTTATCAATCATGTATGAAGAAAATATGCGCAATTAGTTGACAGTGATTATCATTTTCATTAAAAAGAGCGCGTAGCATTCTTATTTCATGAGGAAATTTACCCGCCAACAACCTGAGTAGCGAAAGCTGTTCATCCCCAATATTTTTGCTGGCGGGTTCTTTTTTCTACTGTCCTCCTCCCCAGAGGAAGCATTCCCATTAATCATTACTGGCGAGGAGGCAAGAGAAAAAGTCGGTTCTTTGTCCCTAAATAACAGCATCATTTCAGTCCATGCAAAATCTGATTTACCAGCTCACATAATAACCTGATGATACACAGTGTAAGTTCACAGAGATATTGCAATTGCCTCCGGATAAGTAAGGGGAGATTGCACTATGCAAATGCAGCACCTGAGGTTGGCTATCCTAAGCAGCCGATTATGCGTTGAGGCTTTCAGTGATGGCTGATATAGCAACAATGAGAATGAAGGCTCTGCACTTCTGGGATAAACACGGTATTTCTGCAGCTTCTGAAGCCTTTGGCGTATCCTGCCGCACGCTTTACTGGTGGCGTCAGTTACTGAACAAGGGAGGACTTGAGGGGCTAATCCCGCACAGTAAGGCACCTCTGGTGCGACGAAAAAAGCACTGGCATCCCGATGTGCTGAAAGAGATTCGACGCCTCAGGACAGAGCTGCCGAACCTCGGTAAAGAGCAGATTTTTGTTCGCCTGAAGCCCTGGTGCGCATAACGCCATCAGACCTGCCCGAGTGTTTCCACCATCGGCAGAATGATCGCCACCGCACACGATAAAATGCGGATGATACCAGTACGTCTGAGCTCGCGGGGTAAGGCTCTGCTTGTCAAAAAGCGAACCACCAACCCCCCGCAGGCCAAAGCACTACCGTCCGGTAAAGACAGGAGAGCTCATTGGGATGGACGCCATTGAGCTCAGAATGGGTGAAATGCGTCGCTATATCATTACCATGATCGACGAACACAGCGATTATGTACTGGCGCTGGCTGTGCCGTCGCTCAACAGTGATATCGTCAATCACTTTTTCAGCCGTGCAGCCCGGCTGTTCCCTGTCGGTATCAGCCAGATCATCACAGATAACGGGAAAGAGTTCCTGGGAAGCTTTGACAAAACGCTGCAGGAAGCCGCCATCAAACACCTCTGGACCTATCCCTACACGCCAAAAATGAACGCTATCTGTGAACGTTTTAACCGGGCATTAAGAGAGCAATCCATTGAATTTAATGAAATTTTACTCTTTGAGGATCTGGCGTTGTTTAACCTGAAACTGGCGGAATATCTGGCGCTGTATAACAGCAAAAGACTCCACAAGGCGCTCGCACTAACGACGCCCGTGGAATATATTTTAAAAGAGAACAAAAATTGCAATATGTGGTGGACCCATACACAGCAAACGCACAGGCCGCCCCGGTTGGGTAGATATGTGGGATGGCTGGTTCAGACTTCAGGATATGGTTGAGGCTGGTGATGAAGTCTCTTTATCAGGAGATCTGATCAAGAGACAGCCGCGCAGGGGGATTCACTATGCTGGATTCTTTTAACAAATTCTCCGCTAACCAAAAAATAGACTTTTTGCATTCGTAAATGCGTTAAGAGATAATTTTTAAAGTTCCATCAATCTCCCGGCCAGTTCGTCTCGCGGCATTACTCACTATCCGCACAACTTCAGTAAGATCATGACTTTTTCAATCGTTATCTGTTGACCAAGCTTTGAAACCACTAGCGTCCCGTCAACCTGACCTGGAATCGTCGAGAACCGCCCATAGTTGTGAATTGGCTAGAGTGTGATGGAAAGCAACGCTAAACGACCTAGTCACACATTCTCTTTTCCCTAACAATGACCATTTAGTGAAATAACGTATCCAAAATGATGACGTGAAAGCCTGACACTGGCAGCGAAAAGCCGAAAAAACTCACCTGGTCAGGAGCAAAAATCGGATTATTCGCCAACAGCGTAATATCAGCAGTAGTTCTCGACATGCTTGCGCTATAGACAGAGGATGAAACGCTGCTGGTCGGAGTTCTCTATACATTTTTGGCGACGGCAGAACCGCTCACCAATGCCTTAACGTCTATCAGCCTTCCGGTGAGTTGGAACAGCATGCTCAGCGTTTGCAAGATATTCTCCACGGTCTGTAGCAGCGTAGGTTTCAATTTAAATATCCCCAGATAGCCCTCTGGGAGCTTCCCTTTTTATTAAGTTTTAATTACCGTTGCAATAGTTAAATGATATTGGTAATTATTATCATTAGCATTTGTATCTGTGTTGTTTCTGGTAAGGCTGAAAGGGAACAAACATCGCCTGTACAACGGCGTTTTTACTTACAGACCAGCGAAGGCGAGACTATCAGGATGATGCATCGTGTGTCTAAGAAATCACGGTTCTTTCCAGATTCGTTGTTCGGTCTAACACTGCACAAATGCGTCAGAACATCCCGGCGTAGCTGTCCGACGCCATTTGGGCTGTTCAACAGGACAATGGCGCGTAAGCGTTAATGGAAGTGGGGATACGGAGTTCCCTGTTCACCTGTGTATGTCACGGAAAAGTCTCTGACTGAGCTGTCCATAACGCTGGTGAAGCACAAATGGCGCAGCATCTGGTAAAGCAGGTTTAACGAAAAGTCGTGTCCTGCTGCTGGCATATGAGTGCGTCGACTGCCTGATTTAGATCGTCAAGCGGAGAGGGATTTTCTCATGCGTATTTTGTTTGTAGGCCCGCCTCTCTATGGGCTGTTGTATCCTGTGCTGTCTCTGGCGCAGGCATTTCGCGTTAACGGTCATGAAGTGCTGATCGCCAGTGGAGGACAATTCGCACAAAAAGCGGCAGAGGCCGGGTTGGTGGTGTTTGACGCCGCACCCGGTCTGGATTCCGAAGCTGGTTACCGCCACCATGAGGCACAGCGGAAAAAAAGTAATATCGGAACCCAAATGGGCAACTTCTCATTCTTCAGCGAAGAAATGGCCGACCATCTGGTGGAGTTTGCCGGACACTGGCGGCCTGACCTCATCATCTACCCTCCGCTCGGAGTCATCGGGCCGCTGATTGCCGCCAAATATGATATACCGGTCGTGATGCAAACCGTAGGCTTCGGCCATACCCCCTGGCATATCAAGGGTGTAACGCGTTCGCTCACGGACGCCTATCGTCGCCACAATGTGGGGGCCACACCACGTGATATGGCCTGGATCGACGTAACACCGCCGAGTATGAGCATTCTGGAAAACGACGGTGAACCCATTATTCCGATGCAGTACGTCCCGTATAACGGTGGCGCGGTGTGGGAACCATGGTGGGAGAGAAGGCCCGAGCGTAAACGTCTGCTGGTGAGTCTCGGCACTGTCAAACCGATGGTTGACGGCCTTGATCTAATCGCCTGGGTTATGGATTCTGCCAGTGAGGTCGATGCCGAGATCATCCTGCATATTTCAGCCAATGCGCGGTCCGATTTGCGCTCGCTGCCGTCAAATGTTCGCCTGGTTGACTGGATACCCATGGGTGTCTTCCTCAACGGCGCAGATGGTTTCATTCATCATGGCGGAGCAGGCAATACCCTGACAGCGCTACACGCTGGTATTCCACAAATCGTCTTCGGCCAGGGAGCCGATCGCCCGGTAAATGCCCGCGTTGTTGCCGAACGCGGCTGCGGGATTATCCCTGGCGACGTCGGCCTGTCGAGTAACATGATCAATGCTTTCCTCAACAATCGCTCACTTCGCAAAGCCTCTGAAGAGGTAGCAGCGGAAATGGCGGCGCAACCCTGCCCAGGTGAAGTGGCGAAAAGCCTGATCACAATGGTACAGAAAGGGTAACCACTACACCTTCATGATAATCATATGCCAGCACCCATCCAGGAGTCATGCATCCATAACAATGCGGGACCGGAGCGTGCTGGCTTTTTTGCGGAACGATCCGGCCAGTGGATCGTATTTTACAGACGGAGGAGGCTTAATGCCTGCGAATCACACTCCCACACCGGCTCAGTCATGGATAGTTCGCCTAGCGCGCGTGTGCTGGGAACGTAAGAAACTTAGTGTCATCGTGGTGGTAGCGTCAGTATCGACTATTTTGCTGGCTGCGCTGACGCCACTGCTGACAAGACAGGCTGTGAATGACGCACTGGCGGGCAATCCGGCCCGCCTGCCGTGGCTGGCCTGCGGGTTACTGTTGATCGCTTTTTTTGATTTCATCGGTAACTATGTGCGCCGTGGTTATGCCGGGATGCTCTCACTCTGGGTGCAGCATACCCTCAGAGGACGGGTATTCGACAGTATTCAGAAACTTGACGGCGCAGGCCAGGATGCGCTGCGCACCGGGCAGGTGATTTCACGGACCAACAGCGATCTGCAGCAGGTGCATACCCTGCTGCAGATGTGCCCGGTGCCGCTGGCAGTGTTCACTTATTACATTGCCGGCATTGCCGTGATGCTGTGGATGTCCCCTGCCATGACGCTTATCGTCGTGTGCGTACTGGTATGCCTGGCGATCACCGCGCTTCGTGCGCGTCGTAGGGTCTTCGCGCAAACCGGGCTGGCCTCGGACCAACTGGCGAATCTCACCGAACATATACGCGAGGTGCTGGCACAGATCTCAGTGGTAAAATCCTGTGTGGCAGAGATGCGTGAAACGCACTGGCTCGATAGGCAGTCGCGGCAGATTGTGCGTGTACGCATCGGTGCGGTTATCTCGCAGGCGATGCCTGGGGCCACCATGCTGGCGCTACCGGTGCTCGGGCAAATCGTCCTGCTGTGCTACGGCGGGTGGTCGGTCATGCACGGGCGGATCGATCTCGGTACCTTCGTTGCATTCGCCAGCTTCCTCGCGATGCTGACCGGGCCAACCCGCGTACTGGCATCGTTTCTGGTTATCGCACAGCGCACTCAGGCGTCCGTGGAGCGGGTGTTTGCACTGATCGACACCCGTTCACAGATGGAGGACGGGACGGAGTCGATTAACAGTCAGGTTGTCGGACTGGAACTGGAGAATATGAGCTTTGACTACCACCATGGCGACAGACATATCCTCAGCAATATCTCCTTTTCCCTGCGCGCCGGTGAAACCGTGGCGGTGGTGGGCGCATCGGGTTCAGGAAAATCGACCCTGTTGATGCTACTGGCGCGTTTTTATGATCCCTGCTCCGGAAAGATATGGCTCAACACCAGCGAAGGCCGACAAAATCTTCGCGATATCAGACTGGAGGCGCTTCGTCGCCGGGTAGGCATCGTATTTGAAGATGCTTTTCTGTTTGCCGGTACGGTGGCGGAAAATATCGCCTATGGCCACCCTCAGGCAACGGCGGACGACATTCGCCGTGCGGCAGCTGCTGCAGGAGCCAGCGATTTTATCAACGCCCTGCCGAAAGGCTTCGATAGCCTGTTAACCGAACGGGGTACGAATCTTTCCGGCGGGCAGAGGCAGCGAATAGCGCTGGCGCGGGCGCTCATTACTGCACCGGACGTGTTAATCCTGGATGATACTACCTCAGCGGTTGATGCTGTTACGGAAGCGGAGATTAATACCGCGCTGGGTCGCTATGCTGACGAAGGGCATATGCTGCTGGTGATTGCCCGACGGCGTTCAACACTTCAGCTAGCCAGCCGGGTTGTGGTGCTGGATAAGGGCCGTATGGTGGATACCGGAACCCCGGCAGAACTTGAAGCGCGCTGTCCGGCGTTCCGCGCACTGATGACCGGCGACAGCGATTTTCTGGCCACGTCCCACAATAGCCACAACGAATTGTGGCCGGCTGAACCAGCGACACAAGACGATGTAACGGATACGGGGGATAAAGGTTTTGTCGCCCGTATGACCCGCGTACCGGAAAATGCAGTACAGCAGGCGCTGGCCGGTAAAGGTCGCAAAGTCACGTCACTACTGAAGCCTGTGGCGTGGATGTTCGTCATCGCCGCTCTGCTGATCGCACTCGATTCTGCGGCAGGCGTAGGGGTACTGATACTGTTGCAGCACGGCATTGACTCCGGTGTCGCCGCAGGCGATATGTCGATCATCGGCCTCTGTGCCCTGCTCGCCCTGTGCCTGGTCATTGTGGGCTGGTGCAGTTATTCTCTGCAGACGGTCTTCGCCGCCAGAGCGGCGGAATCAGTTCAGCATTCGGTGCGCTTGCGCAGCTTCGGCCATATGCTGCGTCTTGGACTCCCCTGGCATGAAAAGCATGCCGATTCGCGTCTTACCCGCATGACCGTTGATGTGGACTCTCTCGCCCGCTTTCTGCAAAACGGCCTTGCCGGTGCGGCCACCAGTCTGGTGACGATGTTCGCAATCGCCGCCACCATGTTCTGGCTCGACCCGTTCCTGGCGCTGACGGCATTAAGCGCAGTGCCAGTGGCCGCACTGGCAACCATGATTTATCGCCGCCTCAGTACCCCTGCTTATGCACAGGCACGGCTGGAAATAGGCAAAGTCAACAGCACCCTGCAGGAAAAAGTCTCTGGCCTGCGTGTCGTGCAATCGCATGGTCAGCAGGAACTGGAGGGCGCCCGGCTGCGCGCGTTATCGGAGCGTTTCCGCGCAACCCGTGTGCGAGCACAAAAATACCTTGCAGTCTATTTTCCGTTCCTGACATTCTGCACCGAGGCCTCCTATGCCGCTGTTCTGTTAGTGGGAGCTTCGCAGGTCGCCGCTGGAGAAATGACTGCCGGGGTACTGGCGGCTTTCTTCCTGTTGCTGGGGCAATTCTATGGGCCAGTGCAGCAGTTATCAGGGATTGTCGACGCCTGGCAGCAGGCGACAGCCAGCGGCAAACATATTGATGAACTACTGGCGACAGAAGGCACTGAGAACCTCGGGTCCTCTTCGGTCCTCCCTGTCACCGGTGCACTGCATCTTGATGAGGTCACGTTCAGTTATCCCGACAGTCACGAGCCAGCTCTGAACAAACTTACCCTGACGATCCCAGAGGGAATGGTTGTCGCGGTCGTCGGTCGCAGCGGTGCGGGTAAGTCGACGCTGATTAAGCTGATTGCCGGGTTGTATTTCCCCACGCACGGCAACATCAGAATCGGTGTGCAAATGCTCGATGATGCCTCGCTCACTGAGTATCGTCGCCAGATTGGGCTTGTCGATCAGGATGTAGCACTGTTTAGTAGTGATATTGCAGAAAACATTCGTTATTCACGGCCATCCGCCACCAATGAAGACGTTGAAATTGCCTCACAGCGGGCAGGGCTGTATGAGATGGTGTGCAATCTGCCGCAGGGATTCCGGACACCGGTGAATAACGGCGGAGCCGATCTGCCCGCAGGTCAGCGCCAGTTGATTGCGCTGGCCCGCGCGCAACTGGCGAATGCCCACATCCTGCTGCTCGACGAAGCCACGTCATGTCTGGATCGCACATCCGAAGAACGACTGATGTCATCGTTAACAGATGTCGTGCATGCCGGGAAGCACTCGGCGCTGATTGTTGCACATCGTCTGACCACCGCGCAACGCTGCGATCTGATTGCCGTTATTGATAAGGGGTTACTTGCGGAATACGGAACCCACGAACAGCTGTTATCTGCGGGCGGCCTCTATACCCGCTTATGGCATGACAGCGTCAGCAGTACTGCTCTCCATCGCCAGCACAACATGAAGGAGGAAACCCCGGGATAGTTACTGGACACGTAATGTATTAAAAACACAGTCAGAAGCGGCGGTACCGTGAATAGCCGCTTTAATTATTTATACTGACATCCTTAATTTTTAAAGAGTATGAATGCTGAACATGCAACAACATCTCTCTGCTATCGCCAGCCTGCGCAACCAACTGGCAGCGGGCCACATTGCTAACCTTACTGACTTCTGGCGCGAAGCTGAGTCGCTGAATGTTCCTCTTGTGACGCCAGTCGAAGGAGCGGAAGATGAGCGAGAAGTGACCTTTCTGTGGCGCGCCCGACATCCTCTGCAGGGCGTTTATCTGCGTCTGAACCGGGTGACGGATAAAGAGCACGTAGAAAAAGGAATGATGAGCGCCCTTCCCGAAACGGATATCTGGACACTGACACTGCGTTTACCCGCAAGTTACTGCGGCTCCTATTCGCTGCTGGAAATCCCCCCCGGCACTACGGCTGAGACGATTGCACTGTCCGGAGGCCGTTTTGCCACCCTTGCCGGAAAGGCCGATCCGCTAAACAAAATGCCGGAGATCAACGTTCGGGGAAACGCAAAGGAATCAGTGCTGACACTTGATAAAGCTCCCGCCCTGTCGGAATGGAACGGCGGCTTCCACACCGGACAACTGCTTACCTCCATGCGCATTATCGCCGGGAAATCTCGCCAGGTTCGGCTCTATATTCCGGATGTTGATATTTCTCAGCCCCTCGGGCTGGTCGTGCTGCCCGATGGTGAAACCTGGTTTGATCACCTTGGCGTATGCGCGGCAATTGACGCCGCCATAAATAATGGGCGCATCGTGCCCGTGGCTGTACTGGGCATTGACAACATTAATGAACATGAACGCACTGAGATACTCGGCGGGCGCAGCAAACTGATAAAGGATATCGCCGGACATCTGCTGCCGATGATTCGCGCTGAACAACCGCAGCGTCAGTGGGCAGACCGTTCGCGCACAGTGCTGGCCGGGCAGAGCCTCGGCGGGATCAGTGCGCTAATGGGGGCTCGTTACGCACCGGAAACGTTCGGTCTGGTGCTCAGCCACTCTCCTTCAATGTGGTGGACGCCAGAAAGAACCAGTCGACCAGGCTTGTTCAGCGAAACCGATACCTCATGGGTGAGTGAGCATCTGCTTTCTGCCCCACCGCAGGGCGTACGTATCAGCCTGTGCGTGGGATCGCTGGAAGGTTCGACAGTGCCTCACGTTCAGCAGCTTCACCAGCGGCTGATTACCGCTGGCGTCGAAAGCCATTGCGCAATCTACACCGGTGGTCACGATTACGCATGGTGGCGCGGTGCACTGATTGACGGGATTGGTTTACTACAGGGTTGAGTTGACCCACAAACACTTTCAGGAAACGGTACAGACTTCCTGAATAAATCAAATAGTCACCTGCGGAAAAGGAATAATCATCAGATGTATGCCCGCGAGTATCGCTCAACACGCCCGCATAAAGCGATTTTCTTTCATCTTTCTTGCCTCACCCTTATCTGTAGTGCGCAAGTTTATGCGAAGCCGGATATGCGGCCACTGGGGCCGAATATAGCCGATAAAGGCTCCGTGTTTTACTATTTCAGCGTCACCTCTTTCGACTCTGTCGATGGCACACGCCATTATCGGGTATGGACGGCCGTGCCGAATACAACCGCACCGGCATCGGGTTACCCGATTTTATATATGCTTGACGGTAACGCAGTGATGGATCGCCTGGATGACGAACTGCTCAAACAATTGTCAGAAAAAACACCGCCAGTGATCGTGGCTGTCGGGTATCAGACCAACCTCCCTTTCGATCTCAACAGCAGGGCTTACGACTATACGCCAGCAGCAGAAAGCAGAAAAACAGATCTCCACTCAGGGCGTTTTAGCCGTAAGAGTGGTGGCAGCAACAACTTCCGCCAGTTACTGGAAACGCGTATTGCCCCAAAAGTGGAACAGGGACTGAATATCGATCGGCAACGCCGCGGCTTATGGGGGCACTCCTACGGCGGCCTCTTCGTGCTGGATTCCTGGCTGTCCTCCTCTTACTTCCGGTCGTACTACAGCGCCAGCCCGTCGTTGGGCAGAGGTTATGATGCTTTGCTAAGCCGCGTTACGGCGGTTGAGCCTCTGCAATTCTGCGCCAAACACCTGGCGATAATGGAAGGCTCGGCGACACAGGGTGATAACCGGGAAACGCATGCTGTCGGGGTGCTGTCGAAAATTCATACCACCCTCACTATACTGAAAGATAAAGGCGTCAATGCCGTATTTTGGGATTTCCCCAACCTAGGACACGGGCCGATGTTCAATGCCTCCTTTCGCCAGGCACTGTTAGATATCAGTGGTGAAAACGCAAATTACACAGCAGGTTGTCATGAGTTAAGCCACTAAACACTGCCCGCTTTTACGCGGGCAGTACGCCTGAAACACTACGATCAGAATGATGCGGTAACTCCGGCATAGTAAGCCCGGCCTGGCTCGTTATAGGTATTCGCCCCTTCAGAAGATCGGAAGATCTGTTTATTGAGGATATTACTGACGCCGACATTAAGACGCAGATTTTTATTAATATCGTAATTGAAGTTCGTCCCCACCAGTGAATAAGCGCCCAGCTCTTTACCTGACAGACCGCCAGTATCTTCACTGCGGGTTTCCGCATGAGTACGCGGTTTTTGTCTGCCATATAACGTCCAGTTGACGCTGGCAGAAAACGCCTGGGTGATGGTCCAGTTAAGCGAGTTATTGATAGTATATTTCGGGATGACCGACAGAGGATTACCGGTGTCTTTTTGCTCCGAAGTGATCATCCATGTGGCATTGGTATTCCAGTTCAGACGATCTTTCACCAGTGGGAAAGACATACTGGCTTCGATACCGTCCACCAGAGCTTTCCCGCCATTCTGCCACTTGAGGATATATGCGCCTGAAGCGGTTTGCCCGATAACGTTATCCCCGGCCACGATCTTATTCTGGTAATCATTGCGGAAGTAGGTCACACTTGCGTGGTAATCTTCCCAGGTGAACTCCAGCCCAATTTCTTTATTGACGCTGATTTCCGGATCGAGATCTTTATTACCGATCAGGTAGCACCCGCCTGATGTAATATCTTTTGGACAGCCATTGCCTTTCGAGTAGAGCAGATAGCCTTCACTGGATTGATACAGGTTTGGGGCTTTAAAGGTTCGGGCAACCCCTGCTTTGACTTTGAAATAATCGCCCAATTCCTGCGAAAGATTCAGACTGGGGCTGAAGTTCCCGCCGGAGTCGCTGAGATAATCAAAGCGCAGGCCGGGAATGATATTCGTGCCAGGAACCGGCTCAATGTTATCTTCAATATACAGCGCACTGATTTGAGAATGATTTTTACTGCTGCGATCCGCAGCAGAGCCAGAAATACCGCTGATATCACTGTCATTCACCGTCAGGCTGGTAGAGGAAGGATCATCGAGCTTATCGCGGTTCCACTCTGCACCAACGGTCAGCGTTTGATCAACCATCACATTCAAAGGAATATTAAGCTCGCCGCTGGTTCGCCAGGAACTCAGGCGATTGGTCGTAAACTTTTCACCCGCTAAAATACGCCCTTCACCACCGCCGGATAATCCTTCATTCATGCGGGTATTATTGGTTTTCTCGTAATAAACACCAAAGCGACTTTGTCCCCAGTCCCAGATACCATTATGCGTAATGCCATAATTCTGTCGGTACAGGCGGTTCGTCTCTTTGCCGGATTTTGCCAGGCTTTCGGTAACTGCACTGGAAGAACTGTTTTGCGTATCGCCCGCATAGATATTCCCCTGGCGGCTATATCCGGCTTCGAAATCGAGAATCTGCTGCGGATTTAATTTCCACGAGACAACGCCGTTAATATCTTTGTTACGTACCCCTTCATGCCCGGCTGCGTTTTTCGTACCGACCGGAGAATTAATATCCCAACTGTCAGCATCCGTTTTATTCAGGTTACCATACAAACGCGTGGTAAGAGCATTACCAGCCAGAGGCCCACTAAGGCTGAAATTGGCGCGACGCGTAGCGCCCTCATCGCTACTTTCCGGCTGATTGGTGTATAACGACAGCGAACCGTGCCAGTCGTTGGTGGGACGTTTGGTAATGATGTTCACCACCCCCCCGGCTGCCCCCGAACCGTAGCGCGCCGCCGCAGGGCCGCGGATCACTTCAATACGCTCAACCTGTTCCGGTGGCACCCAGTTGGTGTCACCGCGGGTATCACGCTCTCCACGCCAGCTATAACGCACGGAGTTACGTGACGTCACCGGTACACCATCAATTAAAATTAAGGTGTTTTCCGGCCCCATACCACGAATATCGATCTGGCGGTTGTTACCGCGTGTGCCCGAGGCGCTATTGCCGGTAAGATTGACGCCAGGCATTTTACGAATAATATCTGAAAGGTCGTTTACCGGAGGGGTCTTTTTAATATCCTCGCTGGTAATAACCGACACGCCCGGCTGCTGTTTTAATACCTGCTCAGCGGTGGCTTCCACCACCAGAGTCTCGTCATTATCATCGTCGGAGGATTTGGCTACTGATACCTGGCTATTCAACCCAACCAGGAGCACAGTTAGCGACCAGAGGATTTTGTTAATTCTCATACCTATTCCCTAATAAATGCCTAACTTAAAATGTTTGATCGTTAAGCTCACATCCTTGCCAGATATTTTTTACTGCCATTATTGTTTTTATATAAGAATGATAATTAATATCATTTAGCAAAAAAAAAAGCAATCCCTCACAAGATAAATATATTGATTTTTCATAAATATCAAATTGATATATAACATATGTTTTTTATTTCATTGCACTTGTCGATCATCGGGAATTTTGTCACAATTTCTCACGGATAGTGTTCACATTGTTTCTGACCTGCATTTCAGGCGCGGGCGCTGCTTATGTATATAAGGGCCTGTGGTCGACGAATCAGCATAATCAGATCTTCCTGCGAGCAATTTCTTTCAGCGTATCAGGCAGCACTATCGGATTATCTACGAGCGTTTTTGATTCACATTGTGTGTGAAACTTCATACATCATGATTCGCTTTCCCTACTCAGTTCTGATGATTGTTTTTTATTCTATTAACACGGAGTTAAGATTCTACCCTCGGTGTCCTCATTATTAATGAGGAATGCTACCTATCTAAAAACTGACCGAAACTTTGGGGCATCCCTGGAGGTTTCCAAGGAGAAAAAGGTGACAGTGATAGTGCCACATTGTGAGGAAATTCCTGAGAAACTCCTGGTTCACACACATAATTCAGGAGTTTGCCATAGATAGTAACCAATTGTTTTATATTTTAAGACCATTAAATACGCGGCTACGATAGCGCTTTATATAATCATAAACTGTAGAGATAAAATATCTGCTTCTCTGATAACACTAATTGAGTGTCTTAAACTAAGTAATTTCATTTTTCCCCCTTTAAAAGCAATATATGTGCAATAGTTGAAGTTAAAGCTGTGCTGCCAGAGTTGATAATAATTGTTCTGTCTGTTGCCATGATATGCATTCATCAGTAACAGACTGACCATACTCTAGCGGAAAACTATCGGATTGTTTTCCATCTTGTAAAAAGCTTTCCACCATAATGCCAGCTACATATCCTGGTATTTTTTTCCGATTATCTATAACTTGACGTGCAACGGAAATTTGCCGTTTAGCCACTTTACCGCTATTACCATGGCTACAATCAATTATCAGACGATGGTTAATACCCTCATCATGCATTAATTTCACTGCCTTAGTTATATCAGACAAACCATAGTTAGGTTCTCTACCTCCACGTAATATTAGATGTCCATGTGGATTGCCATCGGTTAATAGTGTAGATATACTATTTGTTAAAGATGTCATATATACAATATGTTGTTCACGGGCTGCAATAATAGCGTCAATAGCTAAGTTAATATTTCCATCAGTACTGTTTTTAAATCCAACTGGACAATGTAAACCAGACGCAAGTTGACGATGCGTTTGTGATTCAGTGGTTCTGGCACCAATAGCACCCCAACATATTAAATCAGCAATATAGGGAGTAAGAAAAGGATCGAGGAATTCTGTAGCGGTTGCGACACGCATCGTTGTGATTGAAGACAAACACTGGCGAGCATATCGTATCCCTTTCTCAACATCATAACTTCCATTTAGATCAGGATCGTGCATTATTCCCTTCCAGCCTTTACGGGTTCGAGGTTTCTCAAAATAAGTGCGCATTACAATGTACATTTTCGATAAGTACTTATTCTGTAATACGAACAATCGCTTCGCATAATCAACTGCGGCCTGAACGTCATGGATTGAGCATGGACCAACAATCACAAGTAAGCGAGGATCTTTTCCCAGCAAAATATTCGCTATAATATCTCGTTGCAGAGAGATCCATGTTACGGTTTCTTCCGATACTGCGATTTCTTTATGAATCTCGCCCACAGTGGGTAAACTGCCAAGCAACTTCCCGCGGTAGATTAATTTACTAGCTGACTGCATCTTGTCTCCTAAAAGCGCTATTTCAGACCATCAGTTGCACACAGTAGATGATAATGATAATCATTTACTGTATAATTGGCAATATATGGGGATTCATAGTCATTTCTGAGATAATATACGTTAGGCCTTCTCTCCCGTACGGAAATCACTTGTTTTCCGTAAATTACCTGAATCTTAATCCCTGAGCTGCGGCTAGCTGTGGAACTCACAAAAGCTGACCGGGCCGTGGCACAGCCTCTCTGCTGGCAGAACAGCGTACTGCAGAAGTCGTCGTACTGCCGCTGGTCCCGGCATCAGGTCTGCCCGCAGATGGCACTTCTGCCACTGATCTGCCGGTGGAGCTGAACGGCATGACATATCAGGCCTGCCGTGGGGATTTTGTGGTGCGCCTCGACGGCAGCACCTGTCTGCAGTTATAGAATAAAGAAGGCGGGGAGGTACGCAGGGAGGGCGATCCGCTGGAAGTGGCGTAGTGGCTGTAGGCCTGTAATGATGCAGGAATAGAAGTTCGTGTACAGGTTAATGAAAGCATCACCCCGTAAAAACATGCCGGCACGGTTTACACATCATTCCATGGTGGCAGCCGGTTAACTTTCCTGCGCCACCAGTGGAAAGAGGCCATGAGCAGTCCGAACAAAAAACCACTCGTGATACTTATAATAATGGCCTCACCTGCTACCATTCCTGACGGCCCCCAGTACATAAACCACATTGCACATCCCCAGGAAATACCCCATAAGCCCCCCATCAGCAGCGTAACCTGCCAGAACGGCATAAAGGGCAATGGCGGAAGCCGGATACCCAGCCGCCAGAGAATACGCAGCAGAGGAGGAGCATAATTACTCCGCCACATCTTTTTGCTGTCCATCAGGGCAATTGCCCGGGCTTTTTTTGCTCAAAAGTCACAGGAGCACCTCCGTTCCATGATGTAAACGTGACACAACTTATTGTTATTGATTATTATTATCATACCGTGATTATGTTGTCATGCACCTGTACACTGATAAAAGAAAGGGAGAACAGGAGGCTGGCTGAACAACCAATCCGTTCGTCCAGTTCAATGGCGGCTATCAGGTTCTGCTCCGCAATGTACTCACGAATGCGCTTCCTGTCCTGGCTGGCCAGCATGGTCCAGAATATCTCCATCATTTACCGGCGACTTTCCTGCTCATTTCATCCCGCCATGCAGCAGCGGAAGATTCGACCATGTCATGGGGAAGCACATCGCCGCGCTCGAGTTGCTGACGTCCTGCCTCAACCTGGTCACGGAACCAGGTATTATGCTGCCGTTCCACGGTCTGGCGCATAAAATCCCGGATTAACTGAGAGCCATTACGGTCCATGCTTTTTGCAGGGCCATAAAAGCATCCTTCAGTTCAGCGTCAATTCTTAAACTCATATTAACCTGTGCCATTTATCACCCCGTCATTACCACGTATATACACAGTATATAACGATTCAGATATCGTCACTAGGATATGCCGCGCCAGCGGCATGGAAGGCGGCACTCCGCTGTTTCATATGATACCGCCGAAGCCCGATGTAAGCCGCTACAGTCGTCCGAAAGTCACCAGCCTCCTCCCCCCTGCCGTCATCCGTGCATCAGCTATGCACTGAGTATGCCTGCCCTTCCCTAGAGAATCCTGCTAGGCTTGCCACACTGATATATCTTGACTTTATGTAAACGATATGACACTTTAACATGATAATGATTACCATTCTCTTTTAATATACAGAGAAACTAGGAAATAGATGAATGAGTTATGTTACTTTAATATTCTCTGACAATAACCTAAATCAGTTAGATTATTTTCATTTAATAAATAATGACATTCTTTCATCATAAATAAAAAGACTATTGTTTATAATATTGTTCTCAGCATTATATGATTATTTATCCTGATAACTCTCCTATGCTGTATGTTTATATGATTTTCCTTGAAACATATAATGCAAATTTTCGATTTATTTTCCATCATTAATCCAGATAAACAACAAACTAATAGTATGCAAGGAGACATTATTTGTTTCGCCAGGATGCTTTAGAAAACAGAAAAATGAAGTGGCAGGGACGGGCAATATTACTTCCCGGAATACCACTGTGGTTAATCATGCTGGGAAGCATTGTGTTTATTACGGCATTTCTGATGTTCATTATTGTTGGTACCTATAGCCGCCGTGTTAATGTCAGTGGTGAGGTCACAACCTGGCCAAGAGCTGTCAATATATATTCAGGTGTACAGGGATTTGTTGTCAGGCAGTTTGTTCATGAAGGGCAGTTGATAAAAAAAGGGGATCCTGTTTATCTGATTGACATCAGTAAAAGTACACGCAATGGTATTGTCACTGATAATCATCGCCGGGATATAGAAAACCAGCTGGTTCGTGTGGACAACATTATTTCCCGTCTGGAAGAAAGTAAAAAAATAACGCTAGATACCCTGGAAAAACAACGTCTGCAATACACAGATGCGTTCCGTCGCTCATCAGACATTATACAGCGTGCAGAGGAAGGGATAAAAATAATGAAAAATAATATGGAGAATTACAGATACTATCAGTCAAAAGGACTGATTAATAAAGATCAATTAACTAACCAAGTTGCATTATATTATCAACAACAAAACAACCTTCTCAGTCTGAGCGGACAAAATGAACAAAATGCCCTGCAGATAACCACTCTGGAGAGTCAGATTCAGACTCAGGCAGCAGATTTTGATAATCGTATCTATCAGATGGAACTGCAACGACTCGAATTGCAGAAAGAACTGGTTAACACTGATGTGGAAGGCGAAATCATTATCCGGGCGTTGTCTGACGGGAAAGTTGACTCCCTGAGTGTCACTGTAGGGCAAATGGTCAATACCGGAGACAGCCTTCTGCAGGTTATTCCTGAGAACATTGAAAACTATTATCTTATTCTCTGGGTCCCGAATGATGCTGTTCCTTATATTTCGGCTGGTGACAAAGTGAATATTCGTTATGAAGCCTTCCCCTCAGAAAAATTTGGGCAGTTCTCTGCTACGGTTAAAACTATATCCAGGACTCCTGCGTCAACACAGGAAATGTTGACCTATAAGGGAGCACCTCAAAATACGCCGGGTGCCTCTGTTCCCTGGTATAAAGTCATTGCGACGCCTGAAAAGCAGATAATCAGGTATGACGAAAAATACCTCCCTCTGGAAAATGGAATGAAAGCCGAAAGTACACTATTTCTGGAAAAAAGGCGTATTTACCAGTGGATGCTTTCTCCTTTCTATGACATGAAACACAGTGCAACAGGACCGATCAATGACTAACAGGAATTTCAGACAAATTATAAATCTGCTTGATTTGCGCTGGCAACGTCGTGTTCCGGTTATTCATCAGACGGAGACCGCTGAATGTGGACTGGCCTGCCTAGCAATGATATGCGGTCATTTTGGTAAGAATATTGACCTGATATATCTTCGCCGGAAGTTTAATCTCTCTGCCCGTGGAGCAACCCTTGCAGGAATCAATGGAATAGCGGAGCAACTGGGGATGGCCACCCGGGCTCTTTCACTGGAGTTGGATGAACTTCGAGTCCTCAAAACGCCGTGTATTCTCCACTGGGATTTCAGTCACTTCGTCGTTCTGGTCAGCGTAAAGCGTAACCGTTATGTACTGCATGATCCGGCCAGGGGCATAAGATATATCAGCCGGGAGGAAATGAGCCGATATTTTACAGGCGTTGCACTTGAGGTCTGGCCCGGAAGTGAATTCCAGTCGGAAACCCTGCAGACCCGCATAAGTCTTCGTTCACTGATTAACAGTATTTACGGTATTAAAAGAACGCTGGCGAAAATTTTCTGTCTGTCAGTTGTAATTGAAGCAATCAATCTGCTAATGCCGGTGGGGACACAGCTGGTTATGGATCATGCTATTCCTGCGGGGGACAGAGGGCTACTGACGCTAATTTCTGCTGCTCTTATGTTTTTTATATTACTCAAAGCTGCAACGAGTACGCTGCGCGCATGGTCTTCACTGGTTATGAGCACGCTCATCAATGTACAGTGGCAGTCGGGGCTGTTCGATCATCTTCTCAGACTACCGCTGGCGTTTTTTGAACGCCGAAAATTAGGTGATATCCAGTCACGTTTTGACTCCCTTGACACATTGAGGGCCACATTTACCACCAGTGTGATCGGGTTCATAATGGACAGCATTATGGTTGTCGGTGTTTGTGTGATGATGCTGTTATACGGAGGATATCTCACCTGGATAGTTCTCTGCTTTACCACAATTTACATTTTTATTCGTCTGGTGACATACGGCAATTACCGACAGATATCAGAAGAATGTCTTGTCAGGGAGGCCCGTGCCGCCTCCTATTTTATGGAAACATTATATGGTATTGCCACGGTAAAAATCCAGGGGATGGTCGGAATTCGGGGGGCACACTGGCTTAATATGAAAATAGATGCGATAAATTCGGGTATTAAGCTAACCAGGATGGATTTGCTCTTCGGAGGAATAAATACCTTTGTTACCGCCTGTGATCAGATTGTAATTTTATGGCTGGGAGCAGGCCTTGTGATCGATAATCAGATGACAATAGGAATGTTTGTAGCGTTTAGTTCTTTTCGTGGGCAGTTTTCGGAAAGAGTTGCCTCTCTGACCAGTTTTCTTCTTCAGCTAAGAATAATGAGTCTGCACAATGAGCGCATTGCAGATATTGCATTACATGAAAAGGAGGAAAAGAAACCTGAAATTGAAATCGTTGCTGATATGGGGCCAATATCCCTGGAAACCAATGGTTTAAGCTATCGTTATGACAGTCAGTCAGCACCGATATTCAGTGCTCTGAGTTTATCTGTAGCTCCGGGGGAAAGTGTGGCTATAACTGGTGCTTCCGGTGCGGGAAAAACCACATTAATGAAAGTACTATGTGGACTATTTGAACCTGATAGCGGGAGGGTACTGATAAATGGTATAGATATACGCCAAATTGGAATAAATAATTATCACCGGATGATAGCCTGTGTTATGCAGGATGACCGGCTATTTTCAGGCTCAATTCGTGAAAATATCTGTGGTTTTGCAGAGGAAATGGATGAAGAGTGGATGGTAGAATGTGCCAGAGCAAGTCATATTCATGATGTTATAATGAATATGCCAATGGGATATGAAACATTAATAGGTGAACTTGGGGAAGGTCTTTCTGGCGGTCAAAAACAGCGTATATTTATTGCACGAGCCTTATACCGGAAACCAGGAATATTATTTATGGATGAGGCAACCAGTGCTCTTGATTCAGAGAGTGAACATTTCGTGAATGTTGCCATAAAAAACATGAATATCACCAGGGTAATTATTGCACACAGAGAAACAACGTTGAGAACTGTTGATAGAGTTATTTCTATTTAAACCATAGAGGAATTACAAGCGTATGAGGAATATTTCTTCCTGTTATAATTCCTCGTTATGCTCAGATATCTGTTGGAGGTGGAATGGAAGATAGACAATCCACCAAGAAGAAATATCATTCTGTGTGGATTGTCCAATAACTGTTCTTTCTTATATTAAATAATACTATTTATAAACAAACATCACTAAGATTATTTGGACTCCAATTACACAATCTTCCCGCAGCATAGTTCCATGCTTCTGAAGGTATCCCTTCGGGTTTTTGCTTAATTGTTCCCCCTAAACCGGATGGAGACATTGCAGGATTAGGTTTGTGAGTGGATGCATAGTCATATATTGCACCTCCAGCCACACCCCCAGCAGCTGCTCCAATTCCTCCTGCAACAAATTGCCCGGATAGTGTTCCTATAGCCATCGCAATATCACGCCCTGAAGCACCACCAGAAACAGAATCTAATTCATTTAGAGTCAGAGTTCTCATATGATCTCCTTTTTATCTTATCGGATATTGAATAATAATTATCACCAACAAAGTAACATATTGCAGACATTAATGCAGAGAAGCAAAATGTATGCATGGATAAAAAGTCCTTTCCTCTAAAAACACAATCATATATAGCTAATGCAATATATATTGCGGTGGCATTTATTATAAATGCAAATAACAACTCTAATTTTGTTCTTTTTCTATCCATTACTTTTTATCCCATTACTTTCTATCCCATTACCACACAAACACTAACGATAATGATTATCGTTAACATAGTCAAGAGTGAAGGGTAGGAGGCCCTCAACCCCCTATAAGGGGTCCGCTTGGAAAACGGATTTCCCCACGTCAAGAGAATTGATTTGAACGAGTGGCTTCGCTACAAACAGCTCCCGTTTGTGTGTGAAAAACCCCTCTCAACAGATCTCAACTCTGCACGATATCTACAGGAGATTGCTCCAAAAGGCAGTATCGTGTCTTTTAACTACCGATATAACCCCGTCATCGACATGATAATGCGTCTGAGAAATGAGAAGAAATTAGGTGAACTGCATTTCTTCTCAGCAGAATTTAATAAAAATTCTGCACTGACCCGCCATCACCTGACCTGGCGAGACTCCGCACAACAGAGCAAAAGCAGCGGTGCTCTGGGCGATCTATCCTGTCATCTGCTTGATTTATTTTGTTTTATAGGGGAAAGCCCGGTAGTGGTTCATGGGATCAAAACGGTAAAGGGGACACGTGGGTACAAAATCAGATGGTCAGGTTGAAGTGGATGATAACGGCTATGTAATGGGCAGTTCAGAAAAGGGAGCTTATTTCAGAGTTCATGCCAGTAAATCGGAAACAGATCATAATTTGGGACTGCATATACAGCTTGTATTTGAAAATGGTGAAATCAGATATTCAACCCACCATGAAAATCGCCTGCTCCTGATTCTATTTAATGATACGAATACGGAAACAATTGGCTTCGACGCTCTGAAACGCTTGCCTGATCCACCACGGGAGCTTCCATTCTGGTCTGATTCGTTTATTCATCTTCATGACGACTGGTGTGCTCTTATTAAATATGGTCACTCGTCTCCTAAGCTGGCGGACCTGTCATCCGGCCTTCATATACAGGAAATAATTGAGGCATTCTGATATGGATACCATTCTTTTAACCGGGCTGTTTGCTGCATTTTTCACAACGTTTGCGTTCGCTCCCCAGAGCATAAAAACTATCAGGACACGCAATACCGAAGGTATCTCCGTTGTTATGTATATCATGTTCCTGACAGGTGTAATCTCATGGATAGCGTATGGCATTATGCGATCTGATTTTGCCGTACTGATCGCCAATATTGTCACACTGTTTCTGGCTGCACCAGTGCTTGTAATAACACTTATCAACCGCAGGAAAAAACACGTATGAATATTGCAATCATCGGCGCGGGTCCTGCCGGCATCATTTCTGCCCGTAATGCGATTAAAGCAGGTCACTCCGTGGTTCTGTTTGAGAAGAATACCCGAATTGGGGGGATCTGGAACCCCTGGAGTGGTGGCGCTTACAGTAATGCCTGTATGCAGAACTCTCGTTATACATTTCATTATACTGGCTTTCCCCCTGGCGATATCGATGAACGAAGTTGGATGCAAATGTCAGATCGTGTGCGCCTGTTAGGGCGCGGCTGGTAAGAGAGCCTTATAGGCGCATTTGAAAAACCTCCGGCTATGCCGGAGGATATTTATTTCATAATATTCTGAGCAGTCTTGCCGGGTTTCCTGCATAAATGCCTTTGTTCTCAATCGGTTTTACCACAACTGAACCCGCACCAATAACAGCTCCGCTGCATATATACGGAGACAGAATAATGGCTCCACTGCCAACAGTAACCGAATCCCCCAGGGTAATGCTGATCCAGTTATCCGGTGACGGATCTGGTGCTCCTGAACGAAACAGATCGTTGGCGAACGTCACGTTATGACCAATGAAGCAGTTCTCCCCCAGTGTTACGTTCTCACAAATAAACGTGTGCGACTGTATCCGGCTTCCACTACCAATGACACAGCCTTTCTGTATCTCAACGAAGGGGCCGACAAACACGTTGTCCCTGAGTTCACATTCATAAATGTTGACCGGTTTGACAATACGGACATTGGTCCCATAAATCACATCCCGGACAGCACATTCCATAAATTTCATACTCACACGTCCTTTAAATACAGATGACACTTGCCGGAATTATACAGCCCAGATTCACTTGCTATGTTTCAGAATAGCTTATAAGCCGCACTTTTACCGATACTCAGCAACAAATCAGGTCTGGATCCACTTCAGCCGGAAACCGGATCTGCGCGGCGGGGAACGGGCATACAATATGATAATTAAGCAACTTATATAAAACCATATCTGATATTATTAATAATAAATAACACACAAATCATGCGGGATATGATTTTTATTTGTCAGAACATTATCAGATGGAGCGTGCAGGATGGATGAAGAAAGGGTGTTTTCACTCAGCTATGAACAACTGACCCGGTTTGCGGAAAAACGCATCCGGGAATGCAATCTGGACAGCCAGGGCGTAACTTATCTCTGCGAGTCAGCCAAAGCCGGAGCTGTGCTGATCTTCTGGCATGAACTGGCCATAAATGGCTATGCCTCAATGAATGCCATAAAGAGACAGGAGATCATTGACGCCGACCATCAGCGCCTCAGAAAGCTCATCTGGCCGGAGGATGACTGGAAATGACTCAGAGCCGCCGACCGTCGCCACTGCAGCGAAGAATGCTGATTGTGCTGGCTGCCCTTGATGAAAAACGGCCAGGACCCGTGCTGACGCGGGACATAGAACGGGTGCTGGAGCGAAGCGGGGAAGCCC
>ERZ772991.404-NODE-404-length-56171-cov-16.152844_pt1 | contig 56171 bp, 56 predicted proteins | sample MGYA00511128_ERZ772991 | MGnify/ENA primary metagenome ERZ772991 (study PRJEB29015, sample SAMEA2737655) | human gut metagenome | biome: human gut; feature: human-associated habitat; material: faeces | place: China | collected 2012 ... | reverse complement strand
GAATAGCACCTATCACGGGGTTCTGTCAAGGAGTTTTTTCGCATATTTTAGACTATCTGCGCAATGCCGTGAAAGGAGTCTATCCCATGCTGAAAATCACAAGAAAGAACACGCTTCTTCTTGGCACACTGATCCTGACCGCGTCCGGGATCATCTGCAGAATTCTTGGATTTCTCTATAGAATATTCCTGTCGCGCCGGATCGGTGCGGAAGCCTTTGGTATCTACCAGCTCGCCACACCACTCTACGCACTGATGCTCTCCCTTGGCGCAGGCGGCATGCAGACGGTGCTCTCGCGCTTTGTCGCATCGTACCTTGCCAAAAAGGATTCCAGACGGGCAAAGATCTGTCTGGCGGCCGGATGCGGCATTGTAGTGATACTTTCCTTCTCCGCCTCCATCTTTCTCTTTTTCAGCGCGGATTTTATCGGAACACGGCTTCTTTTTGAGCCGCGGACGATTCTGCTCCTCCGGATTTTATCACTCGGCATTCTCCCCTCCGGGATCCACAACTGTCTCTCGGCATGGTATCTTGGCCAGAATCAGACGGCACTGCCTTCTTTTTGCCAGCTTTTGGAACAGTTCGTGCGCATGGGCGCTTCCTACCTTGCCTGGCTTTTCTGTCTTTCCACAAGCCTCCCCTCTGCCGCTGTCGCTGCATTCGGTACTGCCGCCGGCGAACTCTTTTCGTGTCTCTTTCTGATGGCCTGCCTGTCCGTCTCGCACAGCAGGTCCCCTCAGAAACACCGCCCGATTTCTGTTTTTTTCAAAGAAAAGACCCTCTGGTACGATACCTTCCGAGAGCTTGCCGTTTTGAATCTTCCGCTTACGCTGAACCGTATTCTTCTGAATGTCCTCCACAGCATTGAAAGTGCTCTGCTCCCCGGCTGTCTGGTCACCTTCGGTCTTTCCCGGAAAGCAGCGCTCTCGCAGTATGGCATTCTCACCGGTATGGCACTTCCTATGATCTTTTTTCCATCTGCCATCACCCACGCGGTGTCCGTCATGCTTCTGCCCGGCGTAGCAAAACAGCAGGCCGACGGTACGCCGGAGCAAATATCAGACACAATCCGTTATACAATTTCTTTCTGTGTGCTGCTTGGCACTTCCGCTGTTTTTGCCTTTTTCTTTTTCGGTCCGTGGCTTGGACGTTTCCTTTTTCAAAACGAAGAAGTCGGCGTTTTTCTGCGTATCCTTTCATTTTTAAGTCCTTTTCTCTATCTGGAAACGACACTTGGAAGCATTTTAAACGGCCTTGGAAAAACTTCTCTCGTTTTTTTCCAGAACCTTGCCGGAGATGTAATTCGTATTCTTGCAATTCTTTTTCTCGTCCCGGTTTTCGGCATCCGTGGCTATCTCTATGGTATTCTTGCAAGTGAACTTACCATTATGACAATGGCACTTTTGTTCCTGCATCGGGAATCTGCAAACGGATTTGCTGTTCATTGATACCTTTTTTCTATCTTTTTTAAGAGAAACAGAATTTCCGCCGAAAAAATATCGACAATCTTCGCGTTATGTATTATAATTTATAGATAGTTTGCGACGGGGCACACAAGAACGCTCCTCTGTCCGCAGCTAGAAAAGAAGTGCATCTAAGATAAAGGAGAACGAAAATGAGCCTTGAATTTGTAAGAAAACTTCCCACCCCAACAGAGATCCGGGAACAATATCCCTTAAGCGCCCGCGCAACCGAAATCAAAAAACAGCGTGACGCTGAAATCGCAAAAGTCTTTACCGGGGATTCCGATAAATTTCTTGTTATCGTAGGACCTTGCTCCGCAGACAACGAAGACGCTGTTCTGGAGTACAATCACCGTCTGGCAAAGGTTGCCGACAAAGTATCCGACAAACTGATCATCATCCCGCGTGTCTATACCAACAAACCGCGTACCACAGGTGAAGGCTACAAAGGTATCGTTCATCAGCCGGACCCGGAAGGAAAGCCGGACCTGCTGCACGGCCTGATCGCCATGCGTAAAATGCACATCCGTGCAATCGAAGAAAGCGGTCTTACCTGTGCCGATGAAATGCTTTACCCGGAAAACTGGGGATATGTCGAGGATCTTCTCTCCTACGTTGCCATCGGAGCACGTTCGGTAGAAGATCAGCAGCATCGTCTGACGGTCAGTGGTTTTGATGTCGCTTCCGGAATGAAAAATCCTACCAGTGGTGATTTTTCTGTTATGCTCAATTCTGTATACGCGGCACAGCATCCGCATCATTTCGTTTATCGCGGATACGAGGTGGAGACAACCGGAAATCCTCTGACTCACGTGGTTCTTCGCGGTGCAGTCAGCAAGCACGGCAATACCACCCAGAATTATCACTATGAAGATCTGATCCGTCTTCATGAGATGTACGAAAAAATGGATGTCATCCATCCGGCAGCCATCATTGATACCAACCATTCCAACTCCGGAAAGAAGTTTAAGGAACAGATCCGTATCGCAAAAGAAGTGATGCATAACCGCCAGCTTTCTTCCGATATCCGTTCTCTGGTAAAGGGTCTGATGATTGAAAGTTACATCGAAGAGGGAAATCAGTCTATCGGAGATCATATTTACGGAAAATCCATTACCGATCCTTGTCTCGGATGGGAAGATTCCAAACAGCTGATCTATGACATTGCGGAGATGAACGCAAAATAAACAGTTTTTGTCTGAAAACAAAAATGGAGTGTAAAAAGTGTTCCTTTTGCACTCCATTTTTTTATAATTTTTCTACAACAAAACGTAACAGCCGGATTCCAACAGACGCCTCCAATACACATCCAAGAAGTACCAGTACCGCAACTCCCATCCCCCATGCCAGCCGCAGCAGCCATGGATTTTTCCGGTTATAAAACCTGTGCGGTTCTACCAGCAGTAAAAGCGCAAGCGCTACAAGATACAAAATTCCATGCGGCAGCCACGATACCAGAAAAAAAACAATTCCAAGAATCCCCATATTCATCACACAGGCAGCAAAAAATACCCCGCCGGTAAAATAAATCAGGCAGCGCAATAATAATGGCAGAATTGCTTTTAAAGCAGTAAGGGAAAGGATTGCAATAATCACAAACACTTTTCCCCTTTCCCATAAAATATTTGCCAAAAGCGGCAAATACCCGGTATCCGATGCCGCAAATGCTTTCATATGATACGCATTTAAAAATCCATAAGTCGTAAAATATTCATATCCAAACAGACAGGTACATAAAATTCCCGCCAGGCCAAAACAGATTCCAATCGCCAGTTCCTTTTTCATAAAAATTCCTAAAACTCTTTTCTTTTCAGCCTATGCCCTGTCCGTTTTCTTTATTCCATTTTTATAAATCCAGATGTTTTCCCATTCCGCCTTTTTTTGCTGCCGCATATGCCATAATTGCAGCAATGGTTTTTCCATCCTGAATTTTCCCTTCATAGATCATATCGCACAACTCTTCCAGTGTGTAAATTTCCACATCAATAGATTCCGCTTCATCCAGATGCCGGGTTCCCACTTCCAGATCGGTAGCTACAAAAATATCAACCGCCTCATCACAAAATGCCACCGTCGTACGCAGGGATAATAAATGTTTCACATTCGTGCTACGGTATCCCGTTTCCTCTTCCATCTCCCGTGCCGCACAATACGCCGTATCTTCCGTCTTACTGTCCCGACAGCCGGCCGGAATTTCAAGTGTTTCTCTCTCCAGCGCATTGCGGTACTGACGCACCATCACAATTCTTCCATCCTTCATAACCGGAAGAATGGCGGCTGCGCCCATACGATGGGATACAAAATCCCACTCTGCTTTGTTTCCATCCGGAAGTTCCATCGTATCTTTGTAGATATCCAGAATTGCTCCCTTGTATACCAGTTCTCTTTTCAATCGTTTTACATGTTCTACCATATTTCAAACCTCTCTTTCCTGTCCGGACATCATCCCCGGATATTTTTCATCGTTCACAGTTTCTTCAAATTTGTAACATATCCATTTCACACTTTTCCGGTATAGTGAAATCATCAAAAGGAACCAAAACCTTTCGATCATTTTTTTCATAATCTGGCCAGTGCAGCCGTGCTGTACTGGTCCCTCCTTTTTATTCTATACGTCCCGTGAAATCCCAATGTATTTATTTTACAACACATTATAATATTAAAAAAGGCTTAATCCCGCTTTCCGCGGTCTTAAGCCTTTTTAAGTTCATTTTCACAATTACTTAGCGTAGTCAACAACACGCGATTCCCTGATCACATTTACCTTGATCTGACCCGGATATTCCAACTCAGTCTCAATCTGTTTTGAAATATCTCTGGCTAAAAGAACCATATCCGCATCGTTGATCTGCTCAGGAACAACTAAGATACGAACCTCTCTACCTGCCTGAACTGCAAAAGATTTTTCTACACCCTTATAGCTATTTGTAATATCCTCAAGCTGCTGTAAGCGGTTTGAGTATGTTTCCAAAGTTTCTTTTCTCGCACCCGGACGCGCAGCGCTGATGGTATCGGCTGCCTGCACCAGACATGCAATCAGACTCTCCGGCTCCACATCACCGTGATGTGCTTCCACTGCATTGATGACAAGAGGTGATTCCTTGTACTTTCTACACAGTTCCACACCCAGCTGGATATGAGAACCTTCCATATCATGATCTACAGCCTTACCAATATCATGTAATAATCCCGCACGCTTCGCCATACGGACATCCTCACCGATTTCTGCGGCAAGCAAACCTGTCAGCTGTGCGACCTCAATCGAATGCTTCAATGCATTCTGTCCATAACTGGTACGATACTTCATCTTGCCCAAAAGCCGGACAAGCTCCGGATGAATGCCGTGGATGCCGACTTCTAGTACAGCAGCCTCGCCTTCTTCACGAATCATTGTCTCTACTTCTTTTTGCGCTTTTTCAACCATTTCCTCGATACGTGCCGGATGAATTCGTCCATCCACGATCAACTTTTCAAGTGCAATTCTCGCAACTTCTCTTCGAATCGGATCAAAGCTGGAAAGGATAACTGCTTCCGGCGTATCATCAATGATCAGATCTACTCCTGTCATCGTTTCAAGTGTACGAATATTTCGTCCTTCTCTACCGATGATACGGCCTTTCATCTCATCATTCGGAAGCTGTACAACAGAGATTGTGGTTTCAGCAACGTGATCCGCAGCACATTTCTGAATCGCAGTAACTACATAGTCCTTTGCCTTCTTGTTGACTTCTTCCTTCGCCTGCGCTTCCATTTCCTTGATCATCTTCGCAGTGTCAATCTTCACATCTTCTTCCACGGTCTTTAAGAGGTATTCTTTTGCCTGTTCAGAGGTTAATCCTGAAATTCTTTCCAGTTCCTGTACGCGCTGTTCGTTGAGCTTTGCTATCTCAACTTTCTGCTTCTTTAAATCTTCTTCTTTGGCACGGAAACTTGCCTCACGCTTTTCAATCGCTTCGAGTTTCTTGTCCAGATTTTCTTCCTTCTGCACAATACGACGCTCGTTACGCTGAATTTCATTTCTACGCTCTTTGATCTCCTTGTCAATCTCATTCTTGGAACGAATGGTTTCTTCTTTGATCTCAAGCATAGCTTCGCGCTTCTTGTCTTCGGCATTTTTCACAGCCTCGTCGATGATGCCTCTGGCCTGCTCTTCTGCATTTCCAATCTTGGTATTTGCTACCTTCTTGTGATATTCAGTCGAGATAAACCATACAGCAACCGCAGTAATTATAAGTGTGATAACAACAGCAATAATTACTTGTGGCACAGGAGCACCTCCTTTATTAAGTTTTCATTGTACATATAACAAAAAGAAATATTAGTCTTCCATGTCATACTTCTACAACATTATAATTTTATCCTTTTTGCTTAAATATGTCAAGCAATACGTGCTTTCATTGTTTACTTTTCATAGCACGCAGCACATCATTGCTCCGAAAGCCCCTGCGCATCAGATACTGGTAAACACGTGTAAATTCTTTTGGGTCGGAATTTTGTGCATCAAACTTTTTCTTTTCCAGCAGCCGGATAATCTGCTCCTGTTCGTCCCCCTCATAACATTCCTCAAGGGCACGATCAATCAATTCTCCGGAAACTCCCTTTCCATACAGTTTTACTTTCAGCTGATAGCGGCTCATACGATCCTGACGATAATTGATATAGGTACATGCATAGCGGTAATCATCGACATAATGAAAAGATTTCACATATTCAAGTGCAAGATCAATACACGCCTGCGGATATCCGCCCTGTTTCAGTTTCTCCCGCAACTGCTGCTCTGTACGGTCCATCTGTTCCAAAAGATGCATGGTTCTTCTTTTTGCGCGCTTTCCCACCACTTCATAAATCAGCTGATGTTCCTCTTCATCCGAAAGTGTGCTTCCTTCCCGCATCCGAAACTGTTTTGCCTCTCCCCGGTAAAGAACAAGCTCCGTTCCATTATCCAGATGGAAACGAAGCCTGCCCTTTCCCAGAGTCGTACACTCTGTCACTGTAACCATATCTTATTCATTCTTGCTTTCCGCATCTGCAGATACCGGAGTCTCCTCTTCGCTTTCCGGAGCCTCATCCTCCTGTGCAAAATAATGTTCACGCACCATTTCTTCAATCATCTTACAGAATTCCGGATTTTCACGCAGATACGTCTTTGCATTTTCACGTCCCTGTCCGATCTTGTCTCCTTCATAAGCATACCATGCACCGGATTTGCTGATAATTCCGACATTTGCTGCCAGATCCAGAATATCTCCCTCTTTGGAAATACCCTTTCCGAACATGATATCAAACTCTGCTTCACGGAATGGAGGTGCTACTTTGTTTTTTACGACTTTGACACGGGTATGGTTACCAATGACTTCTCCTGCCTGCTTGAGCTGTTCTACACGGCGCACGTCCAGACGAACAGAAGAATAAAACTTAAGTGCACGGCCACCGGTCGTCGTCTCCGGATTTCCAAACATAACACCAACTTTTTCACGGAGCTGGTTGATAAAGATTACAATACAGTTTGACTTGCTGATCACACCAGTCAGCTTACGAAGCGCCTGACTCATCAGACGTGCCTGCAGGCCCACATGGGAATCTCCCATATCTCCGTCAATTTCCGCCTTTGGCACAAGAGCTGCTACCGAATCGACAATTACAATATCGACGGCTCCGGAACGCACCATGGTCTCGGTGATCTCGAGCGCCTGCTCTCCGCAGTCCGGCTGGGAAATATAGAGATTGTCAATATCAACACCGATATTCTTTGCATAGACAGGATCAAGCGCATGCTCTGCGTCAATGAATCCGGCAATTCCGCCCTGCTTCTGCACCTCTGCCACACAGTGCAGTGCAACGGTAGTCTTACCACTGGACTCTGGTCCGTAAATCTCAATGATACGTCCTTTCGGAAGTCCTCCGAGTCCCAATGCAATATCCAGACTGAGGGATCCTGTAGGAACCGTTTCCACGTTCATATTTGCGGAATTGTCCCCCAGCTTCATCACAGATCCTTTGCCATACTGTCTCTCGATCTGTGCGATTGCCGCATCCAGTGCTTTTAATTTATCGTCCTTTGCCATAATATTCTCCTTCTTATCGAACTTATGTTCGTATCTATGTTCTAATAGTAGTATATTTTGTTTGTATTGTCAATGCAAAATTTTAAATGGGGAAATAAAAAAAGACAGTCGCCCTGCAACTGCCTTTTATTATACGTTGTATCCTACTACGCGTCAAGAAGTGTTTTCAGGTAATCCTCAATCGCATCCTGCATCTGTAACCCTACCATCTTCTTCTGAAACATTCCATCTTTCATGAATACCAGCGTAGGAATACTCACAATCTGGTAATTTAATGCAAGCTGTGGCTGCTCGTCCACATTTACTTTGCATACTTTCACCTGATCTCCCATCGATTCTGCAACTGCATCCACAACCGGTGACTGCATCTGACAAGGGCCACACCAGGATGCCCAGAAATCAATCACGACCGGCACCTTTGCGCCGACAACTTCTGCTTCAAAGTTTTCTTTTGTAATTGTTACAACTCCCATGACTTGTCCTCCTTTGATTAATTCTTACTGAACTCGGATAATACGAGTCCTTCGTTTCGGTCAAGTGTCATGCCGACACTCCATGCATTGACAAATAAAAGAAGCGGATTTCCCTTCATATCAATAACTTTCTTCATATCTGAAGTACCAGTCAGCGCGTCCACATCCACTTCCTCCTTGTTCTCGATCCAGCGGATATGTTCATATGGAAGATTCTCCAGACGGATCTCCACATTATACTCGTTTTCCAGACGGAACCGGAGTACATCAAACTGCAGCACACCAACTACTCCTACTATGATTTCCTCCATACCGCCTTTGTATTCCTGGAAAATCTGGATGGCACCTTCCTGTGCAATCTGTGTTACTCCTTTTACAAACTGCTTGCGCTTCATGGAGTCGATCAGACGTACACGTGCAAAATGTTCCGGCGCAAATGTCGGGATTCCCTCAAACTGAAACTTGTCCTTTGCCGTCGTGAGGGTGTCCCCGATAGAGAAAATGCCGGGATCAAAGATACCAATAATATCTCCCGCATATGCTTCTTCTACCATTTTACGCTCGTCTGCCATCATCTGCTGCGGTTGGGAAAGCTTGATCTGTTTGTTTCCCTGCACATGGAATACTTCCATGCCCGCCGTAAACTTACCGGAACAGATACGCATAAACGCAATACGGTCCCGGTGATTTTTATTCATATTTGCCTGAATCTTAAAGACAAACGCAGAAAAATCTTCCTGAAACGGATCAATCATTCCGATGTCTGATTTCCGGGCCATTGGCGCATAAGTCATCTTCAGGAAATGCTGCAGAAAAGTTTCCACACCAAAATTGGTCAGGGCAGAACCGAAAAATACCGGGGAAAGTTCTCCCTTTGTCACAAGTTCCATATCAAATTCCGCACTGGCACCGTCAAGAAGTTCGATTTCGTCATCCAAAATTGATTTTTTCTCCTCACCAATCTCGTCGATCAGTGCCGGATCATCGATATCAATAATCTTTTCGGAACCTTCTTTTGTTCCCTTTAATGTATCGGCAAATGTCATAACTTTTCTGGTATGACGGTCATATACACCTTTGAATTCTTTTCCGGAACCGATCGGCCAGTTGACCGGATACGTTGCGATTCCCAGTTCATTTTCAATATCATCAAGAAGCTCAAACGTATCATTTGCATCACGGTCCATCTTATTGATAAATGTAAAAATCGGAATATGGCGCATTACGCATACCTTAAACAGCTTACGTGTCTGCGCCTCTACTCCTTTGCTTGCATCAATCACCATGACTGCGGAATCCGCCGCCATAAGTGTACGGTAAGTATCCTCCGAGAAATCCTGATGTCCCGGGGTATCCAGAATATTGATACAGTATCCGTCATAGTTAAACTGCAGCACCGACGAGGTGACCGAAATACCTCTCTGCTTCTCGATCTCCATCCAGTCAGACACCGCATGTCTTGCTGTTGCCTTTCCTTTTACGGAACCGGCAAGATTGATGGCTCCTCCGTAAAGCAGGAACTTCTCCGTCAGAGTCGTCTTACCTGCATCCGGATGGGAAATGATAGCGAATGTACGCCGTTTTTCTATTTCTTTTCTTAAGTCACTCACAGTATATCCTCCAAACCAATTGCACACTGTACCTCATTTTATACTAAAAACTATGTATTTGCAAGTGCTACTGGATGGGAGTGATCACGATCTTATCTGCGGATACTCCGGTCTTACGCTTTACAATATCTTCGACCTGCGCCCGCTTGGCATCGGTTGCCTCCCCCATATTAAGAACCACATCACAGCCGTCATCATTCATACTGACAACCACATCCGTAAACCCTTTTGCCTCCAGCATCATTTCTGCATTGGACTCTTTCTCCGCAATATCCGTCAGTGTAATCATTTCATTGACCGCATCTTTCTTTTTGGACTCATCCAAAGAATCATTGTCAATGATTGCCTGCAGGGTTTCTTTATTTTTGGAACGCACCTGTTCCCGGTTAAGTTTCACTTTTGCCGCATAGTCGGAATCCCCGCTTGTCACAGAGGTAAGTACCGTCTCTCCCGGATTTTCCACATCTTCCGTCGATGCATTCGCCAGATCTTCCTTGCTGCTTGTGATATCCAGATCCTCCCCGATTTCATAATCTTTATCCGCCTGGTCACTTACGGCACCCTGATTCATATTAGCTACCGTCTCGGCATCTTTGATATCAGCGCCCTTTTTGTCATAAGTAACATAACCGGCCACCGCAATCAGCACCGCCAGCGTTGTAATAACAATCTGATTTTTATGCACTCTTTTTTTCACGTCTATTCCTCCTGTACCGACATTTTAACTACTACTACCTTATGCGCTTCCACCGGAAATAATGACATTACCGCGTTGGAAATTTCTGTAATGGTCTTTGCATTTCCTCCACCCTGTGCCACAACCACAACCCCTTCAATTTTCGGCATCTGCCTGCAGATCACATAGGGCTGTCTGGTATCACCGGTATCGTACACCACCGTTGTCTCTTCCTTTTTGTTTCCATCTTTTGTCACATTTTTATCCAGCTGGTCGGTTCCCTCATCGGAAAATGTCAGCATTACACGGGTTTTTCCCACCCCGTCCATGTGTTCAAGCAGCTCCTTCAGCTGCTGCTGCAGCTGCTCTTTATAGGAATCTTCCGTCTGCAGCTGCTGCTCCTTTTGTTCCTGCGTCTGTGTTTCTTTCTGGCTTTGTTTTACCCCCGTCGGCATCGCAACGATCATTACCATCACCCCAAGCAGAATCAGTACAACGAAATCCGATTTATTCCTCTTTTTGATCCACTTTCCCAAGATACTGTTCAAAAATATTCTCTCCCTTCTCCTGATATTCTATGCTTTCCATCTGCTCGACAATCTCATGCAGCTGCTGCTTTGCCTCTTCTTTTTTCATTCCTCCCACATAGACCAAAAGCGGCTGTGCCAGCACGGTGATCACGAGCACGCTGACAAAAAAATGAAAATATTTCTGATAGGCTTCCTTTGGTGTCAGATATGACAACAGATAAAAAATCAGCATCAGCACGAAATAATTTTTCACAAATGTAAGTACAACTTCCATGTTCTCCTCCCTCCTCAATAGATGAAACTGGTGGAAACACTGATTATGGATGTGGTAATAAAAAATAAAAGCAGCGCATCCAGCTGTATGGTACAAAAAAGCGCGCATCCCCTGGCAGCGGCCTGCACACACTGCGCAATCCGGCTGTCTGCGACCGGTGCCAAAAATGCAGCGGTCAGGCGGTACATCACAGAAAAACAGAAAGATTTCAGCAGCGGTGTCATCCCGATTACAAAAAGAAGGATAAGGGCAGCCGCGCCAATGCTGTTTTTTATGAGGATTCCGCTTCCGAGCAGGATCTCTGCTGCGGAACCGAAGGTATTTCCTACTCCGGGAACCGCGGATATACTGTTAAAAATACTGTTTGTGGAAAGCCTGTCTCTTGCAGGTACAATCAGAGACTGTACAACACCGATTCCCATAACGGCAGTCAGCCCGCCTTTTAAGACCAGTCGTATTCCGTCTTCGAACAGCTGCGCCATCTTTCCAAGTTTTGTTTCCTCAAACAGGTTATCCATCAGAAGAAGCAGCACAAACACATGAACCCCCGGCAGAAAAATAAATTTCATTCCCAGTTCCAGCAGATACATCAGTCCGAATGCCAGCTGATAAAAGGAACCCGCAGATGCCGCATTGCCGGAGCAAAACAGCGTTGCCGCATACAAAGGCACAAATGCGGTCATAAATGCCACCAGACGGTCAATCCCCTGATCTACCACCTCTGAGATCAGGGCAAATGATTGCAGCAACAACAGAACCACCCCAAGATAAATAATAAAAAAGCTCATCTGCGAAACATACCCCTGTCGCGTCATCATCACTTTTCCGTACAGCGCAAATAAAAGTCCTATGGCAAACATCTGCAAAAACATGGGCTTTGCAGCCGTGATTTCATAAAAAAATAAATCTGCAATATATTCACAGATCATTCCCGCATCCAGTCCGCCTGTTCCTTCCGTCACCAGTTTATTCACCATTTTTTCAAAATCCATCTTTTCCGGCAGATCCTGCGTCTGTGTATTGATATCCGTAAAATCAAGTTCTTTTATGATCTCATCCGCCTCGGCCGCCATCACATTTTGCGGCTGTAAAAAAATCATCCATACGAACAAAACAGACCAGAACAAAATTTTAGCAATTTTTTTCATTTCTACCCCCCGGTCATCTGTTCGATCAGCCGCAACAAAACCCACAATTCCGGAATGGACAAAGCAACGATCGATAATTTTGCAAACAGTTCAATCTGTCCTGCGACAGATCCATATCCCGCTTCCCGGCAGACCGATGCGGAAAAATCGGCAACATATGTAATTCCAAGCATCTTTAACAGTGCTTTCAAAAGTGCCGGATCTACCGGAAGCGTGTCCATCAGTTCCCGTAAAAAATCCAGGATAAACGAAATTCTTGACAGTGTGTATCCGAAAATCAAAACCGATGCTGCAATTCCCACAAGCAACGCCAGCTCTCCCTTTTCTTTTTTCAGCAAAAGAGCCAGAAAAACCGCAGCAATTCCGATCATTCCTATCTTTATCATAGACATCACATACGAAACAGGGTTTCCATCGTTGTAAACAGTTCACTGATACAAGGCACAATCCAGAACAACACTATTATCAGACCTGCCAGGCTCAGCAGAAATGCCTGTTCCTCCCTTCCACTATGCTTGAGAATCTGGCTGAGTACTGCCACAACAATTCCAAGCGCTGCAATTTTAAAAATAATTGTTACACTCATACACTCAAGGTTCCCTTCCTACGCCTTTACACCAGAAGAATGATCATAACCACGCCGGTCAGCATTCCAACAGGCAGATACACCCGCTGTTTTTTAAAAAATTCCAATCGTGACTCTGCCAGAAATTTTTCCATCCGTTTTCTGCAGATTTCATTGCATCGCAGATTCTCTGCACTGCTTTCGCCATAAAATGCTCCCGCGGCAGACGTAAGGATTTCCCAGCCCTCCTGCCCGATCTGCAGTTCTCTTTTGTGCTTCTGCAGACAATCCTGCCAGATTTTCTGTCCGCTTGGATTCTGATGGTTGCGCATACATACACAGACCTCATCCAGAAATGCCTGCATGGATGCATCTGCCGTTTCATAAAAAGACAAAAAATCGTACAACCGCACATGTTCCTGTTCCAGTGCATATCCCCAGCGCACAAACAGGCGTATCCATTCCCCCGCCATCCGCTGTCTGGCTTTTTCCCCCTCTGCCCATTTGTACAAAAATCCGGCACACCCTGCCAGTATCAGGACGGTTCCGAAAATCCTTGCCACAATGGATTTCCTCCTCCCTCATATACGGTGAGAATCCGGCGCCCGTCCGGTTCTCTCTGCAGACCGATGAGCCGCATCTGTGAGCGGATCAGATCCAGTCCGCCCATCTGCAGGCGGTGCAAAACCTCTAAGACACTGCCGGCATGTATGGTTCCAAGGATCGATACCCCGCACCGGGCACAGTCTGCCACCGCAGCAAAGTCCTCCGGAAGTCCCAGTTCGTCCACTGCAATGATCTGCGGGGACATGGAACGAAGCAGCATATGGATTCCATGTTCCTTCGGACAATTGTCCAGCACATCCGTGCGGGGACCCAGATCGTTTTGCGGAATTCCCCGGTAACACGCGGCAATTTCCGACCGTTCATCGACTACCCCGACCTTTTTCCCGGCACGCAGGTGATTTCCTTTCGAAAGCAGCCGGATACAATCCCTTAAATAGGTTGTTTTTCCGACCCCCGGCGGTGCAAAGAAAAACGTATGATATACATTCTCTCCGCAATACAGCCATGGAATCAGTACCGATGCACACCCCTTTTTTTCGTGAGCCAGACGGATATTTAAACCGCTGATACAGCTTAACAGCTTCATACAGCTTGAGGTTCCGTGTTTCTCATAGCTTGCCCGCCCGGAAACCCCGATCCTGTGCCCGCCTTCCAGCGTAAAATACCCCTGTCGCAGTTCTTCTTCCAGTGCATACACGGAATATCCACTCAGATAATTCAGTACCTCCCGCATATGTGCTTCCGTGAGCAGCCCAATCTCTTTTTCTTTCTCATCCGCATATAAAATTTCCAGCGGTTGTCCGACCCGAAGCCGGATTTCTTCTGCCCCGCACAACGTTTCTGCTTCCATCTGCGTTCGAAAATCTACCGGAAGATATTCTGTAATCTCCATTCTGTCACTTCCTCCATGTTTCTTTCCATAAAAAATGAGCCATAAGGACAAATCCCTATGACTCATTTATATGTTTTATATGTGATTTTAGAACATCCGATTTACATACGGTCCGGTGCGGAAAAACCAAGCACATCGATACAGGTCTCAAGAATATTTTTGGTCAGTACCAAAAGACCGATATAAGAAGCCTGTACCTTAAGATCTTCCTCGGAAAGAATCTTTGTCTCATGATAAAATCCGTTGAATGCATTGGCCAGTTCATAAATATATGCACAGATCTTGTGCGGTGCTTTCTCCTCATATGCATTTTCCATCATGGCATTGAAACGTGACAATACAAGCATCAGGTTCTTCTCACTTGCAGAATGTGCCCCAAGAATCGGTGCATCCGGCAGCGAATTTTTTGCAGTGTATTTCTTTAAAATGGATTTAATACGCACAATCGTATATAAAATATACGGTCCTGTATTCCCTTCAAAAGAAGTAAAACGCTCAATATCAAAACAGTAGTCCTTGCTTGCCTGATTGGACAGATCTCCGTATTTGACTGCTGCCAGAGCAACCGTTTTTGCAGTCTGCTTTGCCTCCTCCTCGGAAATATCGAGGTTTTCCTTTTCTTTCTGGTTCTCTGTAATCTTTTTGAGCATCTCCTCATTGATCTCATCAAGCAGATATTCCAGACGCATAACGCCGCCATCTCTTGTCTTAAACGGTTTGCCGTCTTTTCCGTTCATGGTACCGAATCCGATATGGGTCAGTTCCACATCCGGTCCGACGAGTCCGGTCTTTCTTGCACAGCGGAATACCTGTACGAAATGCATGCTCTGACGCTGATCCGTCAGGTAAATAATGGCATCCGGGTTGTAATCCTGCATACGCATCACAATCGTAGCAAGATCTGTCGTACTGTATAACGAAGCTCCGTCTGACTTTAAGATGATACATGGCGGAATCTCTTTTGTATCCGTATCCTCTTTGACATCCACAACCAGAGCCCCTTCGCTCATGTAGGCAAAGCCCTTGTCCTTCATCATCTGTACCATATCCGGAATATACGGCTGTGCATCCGACTCTCCCTTCCAGAGCTCAAAGGAGACATTCAGATTATCATAGTTCTTCTTTAAATCTGTCACGGAAACATCCAGAATGTGTGCAAGAAGTGCACGGTATCCCCGTCTGCCGGCCTGCAGCTGGCTGGTTGCCTCCATGGCAGCCTCACGGAACGCTTCGTCTTCCTTACTCTTTTTGCTGGCAGTCGGATAGATATCCTCCAGTTCGGAAATGGTAAACGGCGCCTCTTTCGGATATTCTCCGGTATAGCTTTCATCATAGTATACCAGATCCGGCTTACGCTCTTTTAATTCTACAATGATCAGTCCCATCTGCAGACCCCAGTCTCCCAGATGCACATCACCGATCATGTGATGTCCCATAAATTTGCCGATCCGCTTGATACTCTCTCCAATGACAGCAGAGCGCAGATGTCCGACATGCAATGGCTTGGCAACATTGGCCCCGCCGTAATCTACAATAATGGTCTTCGGATGTGCCGCTTTGTCACAGCCAAATCTTCCCTCATCTGCTTTCATATCGCTGACATATTTCGCCAGATAGGCAGGACTTACTTTCATATTGATAAATCCCGGTTTTACAGACTCTACGCTCTCAAACAGTTCGTTTTCTGCCAGCGCCTGCGCAATCTTATCCGAAATCATGAATGGTGCACACTTGTACTCCTTTGCTGCAGCCATTGCTCCGTTACACTGGTATTCACACAGGTCCGGACGATTGGAAAGTGTAACTTTCCCGTATTTTGCATCATATCCCTGACCGGTAAATGCATTTGTCACCTGCTCGGTGATCAGATCTATTAATGTCTTCATCCTAGGGTTCTCCTCTTTTTTTACTACAGATTATTGTATACATCATAGAGGAAAAAGTCAAACGCTTCTTCGTATCTGACATTTTTCTTCATACAAAAACGGCTGCCACATTACGCGGCAGCCGTCTCCACTTTTATCAGTTCTATCCGTTATTGTCTAATTGTTCTTTCCGGAAAGGTACTCATCAATACCCTTTGCAGCTGCCTTACCTGCTCCCATTGCAAGGATAACGGTAGCGGCACCTGTTACGGCATCTCCACCTGCATAAACACCGTCTTTGCTTGTTGCACCGGTATCTTCGGTTGCAACGATACACTTGCGGCGGTTTGTCTCAAGCCCCTTGGTTGTGGAAGAAATGAGTGGGTTTGGAGAGGTACCGAGTGACATGATCACGGTATCACAATCCATCTCATACTCAGAACCAGGAATCTCCACCGGACTTCTTCTTCCGGACGCATCCGGCTCACCGAGTTCCATCTTGATGATGCGCACACCCTTTACCCAGCCATTCTCATCGACAAGAATTTCCGTCGGATTCTGCAACAGATCAAAGATGATTCCCTCTTCTTTTGCGTGATGTACTTCTTCCTTACGTGCCGGAAGTTCTTCCTCACCACGACGGTATACAATATGTACCTCTGCGCCGAGACGGAGTGCGGTTCTTGCAGCATCCATGGCTACATTACCACCACCGACAACGACAACTTTCTTTCCATGGGAAATCGGGGTTTCATATCCTTCCTCAAATGCTTTCATGAGGTTGTTTCTTGTCAGGAATTCGTTTGCAGAGAATACTCCGTTTGCCTGCTCGCCAGGGATTCCCATGAAACGTGGAAGTCCTGCTCCGGAACCGATAAATACAGCCTCAAAGCCTTCCTTTTCCATCAGCTCATCGATCTTTACGGATTTACCGATGACAACGTTGGTCTCGATATCCACACCGAGTGCTTTTACGTTTTCTACCTCGGCTGCTACAACCTTGTCCTTTGGAAGACGGAACTCCGGAATACCGTAGCTTAACACACCACCGGCACGATGCAGTGCTTCAAAAATGGTCACATCGTAGCCAAGCTTTGCCAGATCTCCGGCACAGGTCAGACCTGCAGGGCCGGAACCGATCACTGCTACTTTGTGTCCGTTTAACTTCTCTGCTTTCTTTGGCTTGATACCGTGCTCGCGTGCCCAGTCTGCAACGAAACGCTCTAATTTACCGATGGCAACCGGATCACCCTTGAAACCGCGGATACATTTACCTTCACACTGGCTCTCCTGCGGGCAGACACGTCCACAGACAGCCGGAAGTGCGGAAGACTCGGAGATAATATGATAAGCCTCCTCAAAATTGCGCTCCTTGACCTGTGCGATAAATGCCGGAATATTGATAGAAACCGGACATCCTTTCATACACTGTGCATTTTTACAATTTAAACAACGGGAAGCCTCTGCAACTGCCTCTTCCTCGTTGTATCCATAACATACTTCCTCAAAATTCGTAGCACGGACCTTTGGCTCCTGCTCACGAACCGGTACTCTGACTAATCCTTCCATTACTTGTCACCTCCGCAATGGCCGCATCCACCGTGATGGGTAGCGCCCTCTTCATATGCGAGCTTTGCTCTGCCTTCTTCTGTCTTATACTGCTGCTGACGCTTCATTGCCTGATCAAAGTCAACGAGATGTCCGTCGAACTCCGGTCCGTCAACACATGCGAATTTTACTTCTCCGCCAACCATCAGACGGCATGCTCCACACATACCGGTTCCATCTACCATGATCGGGTTCATGGATACAACGGTAGGAATCTCAAGCTTCTTGGTAAGGATTGTAACGAATTTCATCATGATCATCGGTCCGATTGCGACACATACATCATAATGTTTTCCCTCATCGATCAATGCCTGTAACTGCTGACAGCCATTTCCGTGAAATCCGTAAGTACCGTCATCCGTACATACATATACATTTCCGGCTACTGCCTTCATCTCATCCATATAAAAAAGCAGATCCTTGGTACGGGAACCCATGATCACGTCTGCATCAATTCCGTGCTCATGCAGCCATTTTACCTGTGGGTATACCGGTGCGGTTCCCAGACCTCCTGCGATAAATACAATTTTCTTTTTCCTGGTCTCCTCAAGGTTCTCCTCCTCACAGAGTTCGGACGGACATCCCAAAGGTCCAACGAAATCTTCGAGAGCATCGCCCTCATTTAAGGCCATCATACGCTCGGTTCCTGCGCCAATCGTCTGTACCACGATGGTGACAGTCTCCTTCTCTCTGTCATAGTCACAGATCGTAAGCGGAATACGCTCTCCTACTTCATCTGTCTTTGCAATGATAAACTGTCCCGGCAGACACTCATTGGCCACACGCGGTGCCTTGATGTCCATCAGGATAATGTTATCTGCCAATGTTTCTTTTCGAACAATCGGGTACATAAACTGCCTCCTGTATGTAATAAATTTAATCTAATCCCTGTTCTCTTTTTCTGCTGAATACAAAAAGAGGTGTATAGCACACCCCTTTATTGTATATGACTTCTTCACTTTTCGCAACGACTTTTTTACGAAAAATATACAAGCTCATCCTCCGGTTTCTGGGCTTTTTCGATGGAAATCGGGTAAAGAACCGGTCCTTTTCCCTTATATTCCCGTGCAAATTCGACACGAATCTCTGCCGTAATTGTAATCCATGACTTGTGCGGAAGTTCCTCTTCCCTGTCATATTTACATTTGAAACCGATAAATGTCACATCCTCAATGCAGCAGGTCATCGCAAACCGTCCCGGAACAAACACGCCTTTCTTAAGTTTATCCGGATTATATACCAGAGCCAGAAATTTTACTTTCTTGCGATCGTATTTCTTGTAATTTTCCATGGCATCCATGTACCAGATAGCATAATCCGCATCGGTCAGCTCAATCACATCCTGATTGATATCAAACGGTAATTCCTCCGGACGCTCATCAATCGTTCCGTCCTTGCGCTCATAGACAATCTGTGCTTTCCGGTTGATGTTCTTAATGGTACGGCGCAGATGTCCGCGATCGGTATCATCATCTGTACGGTTAAAAATAACCACATCACTGGAAAAAACCTGTTCCTGCATCATTGCACGCATATTATTCATATACAGATCATACGTCGTGGAATCTACGGTTGCCAGTGACTGTACAATCACCCAGCCCTCCGGCATTTTTGCCTCAAGCAGCTTGTCCATCCCCCAGGTGCCGTTGTACTCGATAAAAATTTGTTCCGGCTGATAGGTGTCCTGGATTTCCTGCAGTTTTGCAGGCGTAAAATCCTCTTCCTCTTCGACCGTTACCAGCTTGAAGTTGATGGTTGCCAGTTTTGCTTCGTCATATTCTTTCTCGCCGTCTTCGCACATGATGATAATTCCTTTCGAACCATCACCGAAGTTATTCTCAAACAGCGTTTCTTCTACGAGAGTTGTTTTTCCGCTGTCCATAAATCCTGTAAATAAATATACCGGAATATCCTGTGCCATAATTGCTCTCCTTACATTTTTATTGGGGTTTACAGCATTTTAAAGACCAAATGTCTTCAGTAATTCATCCTCATGAATCTCCGTTCCGATTACCACGATACGTCCGGTGTAATCCGGCTCACCCTCACGGATCTCATACTCGCCAGGTACCATATCAAAGTACAGCCAGGTACCATCGGTACTCTCCACCATACCTTTGGATCGGAGGATATTGTCAGAATCGACAAACTTCTTAAGTACTTCCTCAAGTTTTGCACGCTCGAATTTGTGCGGTGTCTCCTTGCCCCAGCTGGTAAATACATCATCTGCATGATGATGATGGTGATGGTGCTCATGCTCATGGCAGCCACAGGTACAGTTTTCATCATGCTCATGGTGATGCTCATGCTCCTCATGATCATGGCAGCCACAGGTACAGTTCTCATCATGTTCATGGTCATGATGATGTTCATGGTCTTCGTGGTCATGGTGATGCTCATGGTCTTCGTGGTCATGGTCATGCTCATGGTCTTCATGGTCATGATGATGGTGCTCATGCTCATGTTCTGCCTCTTCCTTTGCATGATGTGCCTCGGCAAGAGCCTTCATCTCCAGGTTATCCTGTCCTTCCATTACCTTAAGGATCTGTTCTCCGGATAATTTTGCCCAGTCTGTTGTAATAATGGCAGCCTTTGGATTCAATTCCTGAATTTTATTGACACAAAACTCCAGCTGTTCCGGTGTTGCATTCTGGCTGCGGCTTAAAATGACAGTTGTCGCATACTCGATCTGGTTGTTGAAAAACTCACCGAACGCCTTCATCTGCTTGCTCGCCTTAAGCGCGTTTACAACCGTTACCAGTGCGTTTAATTTTACATCCTGCTCTTTTTCAATATCAATCACGGACTTCATAACATCGGAAAGCTTACCGACTCCGGATGGCTCAATCAAAATACGATCCGGATGATACTTGGTGATGACTTCATTTAAGTTCTTTCCGAAATCACCAACTAAAGAACAGCAGATGCATCCGGAATTCATCTCTGTAATCTGGATTCCAGCATCCTTTAAAAAACCACCGTCAATGCCGACCTCGCCAAATTCATTCTCGATAAGGACAATCTTTTCCCCGGTAAATGCCTCATCAATCATCTTTTTGATAAAAGTTGTTTTTCCGGCTCCTAAGAATCCGGAGATAATATCTATTTTGGTCATGATAATCCACTCCTTTTTGTTTTTTCAAAATCTATTTTATTTTACTCGTTTTTTTATAATAATGCAAGTTGTGACACAGCCGGTCTAATAATGCATATGATAAAGTTTTTCATACACACCGCCCCGTGCCAGCAGTTCTTCATGGGAACCGGATTCCGCAATCCCATCTTCTGTCAGAACCAGAATTTTTTGTGCATTCTGGATCGTTGTCAGACGGTGGGCGATCACAAATGTCGTACGGTTCTTTGCCAGTTTCTCCAATGATTCCTGTACGACCCTCTCGCTCTCGTTATCCAGTGCGGAAGTTGCCTCATCAAAGATCAGAACCGGTGGATTTTTCAAAAAAACACGGGCTATGGAAAGCCGCTGCTTCTGCCCTCCGGAGAGCTTGATTCCACGCTGTCCGATATCTGTATCATATCCATCGGGAAATGCCATGATAAATTCGTGGGCATTGGCATTTTTTGCAGCAGCAATCACTTCTTCCCTTGTCGCATCCGGCTTTCCATACCGTATATTTTCAAAAATCGTTCCCGAAAACAGGTATACATCCTGCTGCACCATTCCGATATGGTCACGCAGGCTCTTTAACGTCACCTTACGGACATCTTTCCCATCCACGCGGATACATCCTCCGGTCACATCATAGAATCTCGGAATCAGGGAACAAAGCGTTGTCTTTCCGGCACCGGATGATCCCACTAGTGCCATATATGCCCCTGCAGGCACATGCAGATTGATCCGGTTAAGCACCTTCTCCTGATTATCTTTGTACTGAAAAGAAACATTTTCAAAATCAATGGTTCCTTTCACATCGGTCAGTGCTACCGCATCGTTTGCATCCTGGATTTCCGGTTCAATATTCATAATTTCCTGAAACCGTTCAAATCCCGTATAGCCATTCTGAAACTGCTCGGTAAAGTCCACCAGTGTCCGGATTGGATCCGTAAATACCCCAATATACAGCAAAAACGTAACCAGATCATTGACCGTGACCATTCCCTTTGCAATGAGAACCCCTCCGGCAAGGATGACATTTACCTGAATCAGTGTTGTAAAAACGCCAACCCCGGCCTGAAAACTACCCATGTAATGATAACTGTTCTTCTTTGCCGCAAGAAATCCGTCATTCCCATGACGAAATTTTTCGTTTTCAATTGCCTCATTGGCAAACGATTTCACCACACGGATACCTGACAGATTATCCTCGATCTGTTCATTAATCTCGGCAATTTTAATGCGGTTCTGCTGAAAGGCCCGGCGCATCCGCTTATTTAACGCAAATGCAAATACAAACATAACCGGAAGCACCGCAAACGCGGCAAGCGCAAGCCATCCATTAATGTTGAGCAGGATCACAAACGCTCCCACTATCTTTAATACCGACAGGATAATATTCTCCGGGCCATGGTGCAGCAGTTCTGTAATATCAAATAAATCTGCCGTCACACGGCTCATCAGCTGTCCGACTTTTGCATCATCATAAAAGGAAAAAGACAGTTTCTGCAGATGCCCAAACAATTCGGCCCGCATGTCATATTCCATCTTTGCCCCCATCACATGTCCATAATTTCCGATAAAAAACCGGCTGTAACAGTCCAATGCCAGAAGCACAAACAATCCGATGCCAATCAAAAAAAGTTTCCGCAACATCATCTGGGGCTGCTGATAAATCAGAGTCGATGTCACATACCGCACAACCAGTGGAATAGTCAGTGCCACTGCCGCAGAAAGTGTCGCAAATAACATGTCTGCCGCAAAAACTGCCCGGTAGGGTTTGTAATAGCTTATCATTTTTTTCAGATTTTGATTCATGGTTCACCTCATCCTGATCATTTCTGCAAAAAAGCACCCCGCGAGTTGTCCCGCGGGGTTAAATACATTAGTTGTATTTTCTTTTTCTAGCAGCTTCAGATTTCTTCTTACGCTTTACGCTTGGCTTCTCGTAATGCTCTCTCTTACGAATCTCCTGCTGAATACCAGCCTTCGCACAGTTTCTCTTGAAACGGCGTAATGCGCTATCTAAAGTCTCATTCTCTTTTACGATTACACTAGACATTCTTTCCTAACCTCCCTCCAGTTGCGATATTGTGCATCAACTGTAAGGTAATCTTAATTGCACTATCGATTATTTTAACAAAATATCCTGATTTGTCAATAGTTTTTCCGAAATTTGCACAGTTTTTTTCTTCCTCGCGCTTAAAGTTTTGTAAACACGGAAGTTTCTTTCTTCAATCCCTCTGCAATCGCAAAGTTCTCATCCATCTTCTTGGAAATTTTATCCATATCGGATACAAGAACCTGTGTGCTGTCCGCTGCCGAAACGACTCCACTGACGCCTTCCTCGATCGCATGGGAAATCGTATTTACGGAATTTGCAATCTCATCCATGGAATTCTGTAAAGAATCCGTCTTTGCCTCAAAATCTGCCATGACACTTTCGATAAATGTTGCCTTGTCATGATATGCCCCACCGGATTCCACAAACTTCTGGAATTCCGGCAGGATTTTTTCATTCATGTACTCTACCAGTCCGTTTGCATTGTCTGCAAGATTATGTACTGCAGTTATAACAATGGCATTGATGCTCTGGATATTGTTAGCCGCTTCCTGACTGGCGGCTGCCAGCTGACTGATTTCAGAGGCAACCACTGCAAATCCTTTTCCTGCATCCCCGGCACGGGCAGCCTCAATGGATGCGTTTAATGCAAGCAGGTTTGTCTGGCTTGCAATATTTAAGATGTCGTTTGTCAGATTGTCTACCTGATTGACACTGTTGCTGTCCTCAATTGCCTGACTCAGCACGGAAACAATGTCATTTACTTTCGCACCCGTTGTATCCATATTTTCACGTGCAGCATGTTCCATTGCCTCTGCATGCTCTTTCATTTCTTTTGTATACTGATTGATTTCAATCGTTTTCTCTGCAATTGACTTGACTTCACCGGCAACCGATTCGGTATTTTCATTAATCCGTGAAGCATTGTCGGAAATATCCTGCATCGTTGCAGAAAGTTCTTCCGTCAGTGCGGACAGATCGGATACACTTCCGTTGGAAGTCTGCACACTCTCACGCACTTCATTTACAACACCCTCAAGATCCCTGGAATTGCTGCTGATCATCCGGAAAATTTCCTGCAGCTTTGCCATAAAAGCATTGATGCCTCCACCGACAGATGCCACTTCTTTGTTGTTGGTAATGGTAACCCTGCGGGTCAGGTCACCCTGCTGGTTATCAATTCCGGAAATAATCTCATTAATTTCCCTGTTCGTATTTGCAAGCGGATAAATTACCCACCGAAGCACTGCCACCATTGCTGAAAAAAGTGCCGCAATACTAATCAGAATCGTCACTATGCTTGTTCCGATTGAACTATGGTATGCAGATGTCAGTTTCTGTCTCTGTGCATTTGCATCCTGATTTACAATTTTCTTGATACTTTCGATATCCGACTCAATGGCATCTGCACACTTGCTGATCTTTCCATTGGCAAGTTCATAGGCATCTTCCTTTTTCCCTGCTGCGGAAAATGCCATAACATTGGCACATTCATACTTTAATTCTTCGTATTTTTTTTTGATGTCATTGTATTCTTTTTGGGTATCCGGTGTCACGTATGTCTTGTAACTTTCCAGATCTTTCTCCAATGCATCTTCCTGACTGCGGATTTTTTCCACCAGCTGGATCATGGAATCCAGATCCACCGCTATGATATGGGACAGTCCCAGATTATGGATGTCCTGTGTCTGTCTTTGTATTTCTGCCAGACCCGAAACATTCTTTAAAGATACTTCCGAAATCTGTACGGCACTCCGGTTAACGTTCCTGATATTGGAAACAGACATCACATTCGAGATGATACTGAATATTCCAAGTATAAATACCGGAATTAAAATGATAAGTTTGGTACTTAATTTCTTTTTCTGATTCATATGCTCCCACCTCTTAGCCTGCTGCTGATTTTGTAATACCACTGACCAGATTATCCATCAGTTCCTGTAACTTTACGTGGTTTGGATTTCCTGCTGCCATCGTATTCCCGAATGTCTTGCATGCATCCCAGTAACTGTTTCCGACACGCTGTAGTTTTCCAAATTCCGACTGTGCAATCACTGCCTGAATGGATGGGGAAGCTTTAACCGCATCCGAATCCGCCGCCTTTGTATTGGAAGGTCCCTGTCCGTTCATCTCAAACCGGACGGTCTGGTTCTGCTCATTGGTCATCCAGTCTGCCAGTTTTGCTGCCCACTGCGGATTTGCCGAATAAGCATTGACTCCCATAAGCTTATAGCCGGTAAAGGAAGCCATCTGTACCTGCTTTCCTGCCACGGTATAGGTCGGAAGCTTGGCTGCGCCAAGATCATCTCCCCAGATCTTTTTCAGTTCGGTCTCACTCCATACACCGCTTACCCCTGCAATTACACTGCCTTTTTTTGCACCTTTAATAAAATCTTCATTCACCGCATTTTCAAATCCACTGCTGGAACTGATATCAAGCATCGCCTGCGCAATATCCACGCCTTTGATATCCCCTTCGGTGGAATTCCATTCACAGTGGTTTGTCACATTGTCATCATTGATACCGAAATCCAGTCCTGTATTTCCGAAAAACGAATACAGATACCAGCCGGAAGACCAGTCCATCATAAACTTCTTATGATTTTTTTCTGCTACTTTTAAAATACCGTCAAGGGTTTTGACATCCGAATCGCTCAGGTACTTTTTGTTATAGTACAGAAAATACCCATTGTCCGCAGTCATGGGATATGCATAAAGCGTATCATTGACTGTGGCAGCGTCTATTGCGCCCTCCACATTTGCTTTTTTCACTTCATCCGCATTCGGAACCGGATACAATGCGCCGCCGGCCACCATAGAAGCCACCTGGTCATCTGCAAGGATAAACACATCAGCTGCGTTATGCACATCTCCAAGCACATTGTCACGCGTATCGGAATCCGCATTCTGTTCCAGGGTGATATCAAAAGTTGCCTGACCCTTATACTCTTCTTTGAAACTGTCGATCATCTTATTCAACGCATCATACGTTGATTCCTCTGCCCACACTCTCAGTTTTACCGTTCCGCTCGTCCTGTCCGTCTCCTGTGCGCCGCCCTGCGTGGTCTCCGTTGCACCCTGAGGCACCGCCGATGCGCAGCCGCCCAGCATGGACACGACAAAGATTCCTGCCAGCACGGCCGACAATAACCTCTTTCTCTTCATAAAGTCTCTCCCTTTCTTCATGTCGTTTCCACCTTTTGTTGTATATACACAAATTTCACAGTGGATTAACTGTTATTATACTATAAATATTTGCAAAAAACAGGTAAAATCGCATTTTTATTGCGCATTTTTACCTGTTTTTTGCGTTTTTATTATATTCTTTTATACGTTATCAGTGATAGATTATTTCAACATGTTTTCCAGTGCCGTCTTCGCCTGTGCAATTGCATCCGGAATACCAGCCGGATTCTTTCCACCGGCCTGTGCCATATTCGGACGTCCGCCACCGCCACCGCCGACGTTTCCGGCGATCGCCTTGATCAGATTACCGGCATGTGCCCCCTGCTTCATCGCTGCATCGGTTGCCATGGCAATCAGGTTTACCTTTCCGTCACAATCGGATGCGATCACTACGACGCCCTCACCGATCTTGTCCTTCAGCTGGTCACCGAGATCACGCAGACCATTCATATCCACACCAGATACGCTGGTTGCCAGAAGCTTCACACCTTTGACATCCTCGATCTGATTCATCACATCCCCAAGTGCATCCTTGGCTGCCCTGCTCTTTAACGCCTCGTTCTCGCTCTGCAGTTCTTTCATCTCTGCGGTCAGATGCTCCAGACGTTCCTTAAGGTTTGCAGGTGTGGATTTTACAACCTTCGCTGCTTCCTGAAACTCTTCTTCCATCTTTTTGTAGTATGCAATCACATTGTCACCGGTCAGTGCTTCGATACGGCGCACACCGGCTGCAACACCGCTCTCAGAAAGAATCTTAAATGTCTTGATCTCTGCAGTATTCTTTACATGTGTACCGCCACAGAACTCTCTGGAGAACTCTCCCATGGAAACGACTCGGACTTTCTCTCCGTACTTTTCGCCAAACAGAGCCATTGCCCCGGTCTTCTTTGCCTCATCAACGGTCATGATATCGGTACGGACTTCCATGCCCTCGTTGATCTTTTCATTGACCATGTCTTCCACTTTCTGCAACTCTTCCGGAGTCATGGCTGCAAAGTGGGTGAAATCGAATCTGGTACGTTCACTGTCCTGATAAGAACCCGCCTGCTCGACATGTGTACCCAGCACTTCACGGAGTGCTTTCTGCAGTAAATGGGTTGCCGAATGGTTTGCACAGGTCTTTGCGCGAAGTTTTGCGTCTACAACCAGTTCCACTTCCTCGCCGGTATGGATCATGCCGGACACCATATGCCCGATATGTCCGTATTTACCGCCCAGAAGCTTAACCGTATCCTCAACCTGGAATACGCCGTCTGCCGTACGGATCTGTCCCTTATCGCCCTGCTGGCCGCCCATCGTGGCATAAAACGGGGTCTTCTCTACGATAATGGTTCCTGCATCCCCATCGGAAAGTGCTTCCACGATCTCAGTCTCGGTCGTCATAACCGTAACTTTAGAAGCATATGTCAGATTCTCGTATCCGACAAATTCTGTTGTGATGGAAGGATCAATCTGCTCGTAAACCGTTGCATCCGCACCCATGTAGTTTGTCACTTTACGGGCACTTCTGGCTTTCTGTCTCTGTTCTTCCATACAGGCCTTAAACTCGTCCTCATTATAGGAAAAGCCCTTTTCTTCAAGGATTTCTTCGGTCAGATCTACCGGGAATCCATAAGTATCGTAAAGTTTGAATGTATCGGCACCGGAAAGTTCCTTTTTGCCGTTTTTCTTCATCTCCTCCATCAGGTCAGACAAAATGGCAAGTCCCTGATCGATGGTCTTATTGAATTTCTCTTCTTCCTGTGTCAGAACCTTAAAGATAAATTCTTTCTTCTCTTCCAGTTCCGGATATCCATCCTTGCTCTCATTGATGACCGTCTCTGATAATTTTGCAAGAAACAGTCCGTCAATTCCAAGCATCTTTCCGTGACGTGCCGCACGACGGATCAGACGGCGCAGAACGTAGCCTCTTCCTTCATTGCTTGGCATAACACCATCGGATACAAGAAATGTGGAAGAACGGATATGATCCGTAATCAGACGGATGGATACGTCATCCATGGCATCTACTTCATACTTCTTTCCGGACATCTCACAAATCTTGTCGCGGATCGCTTTCATGGTATCAATATCAAATACGGAATCCACATCCTGCATAACAACTGCCAGACGCTCAAGTCCCATACCGGTATCAATATTTTTCTGGGAAAGCTCGGTATAACCGCCCTTGCCGTCCCCTTCAAACTGTGTAAACACGTTGTTCCATACTTCCATGAAACGGTCACAATCACAGCCTACTTTACAATCCGGACTTCCGCATCCGTATTTTTCGCCTCTATCATAGTAAATTTCAGAACACGGACCACATGGACCGGCACCATGCTCCCAGAAGTTGTCACATTCTCCGGTCTCAGGATCACGGTAAAAACGTGTGATCTTCTCTCCCGGAACTCCTACTTCCCTGGTCCAGATCTCATACGCTTCCTCATCTTCTCCATAAATGGACGGATACAGACGATCCTCCTCAAGCCCAAGTACCTTTGTCAGGAATTCCCATGACCAGGCAATCGCTTCATGCTTAAAATAATCCCCAAAAGAGAAGTTTCCAAGCATCTCAAAGAATGTAAGGTGACGCGCAGTCTTTCCTACATTTTCAATATCTCCGGTACGCACACACTTCTGACATGTAGTCACACGTCTGCGTGGCGGAATCTCCTGTCCTGTAAAATACGGCTTGAGCGGTGCCATTCCCGCATTGATGAGTAATAAGCTGTTGTCATTGTGTGGTACTAATGAAAAGCTCTTCATGACAAGATGTCCCTTGCTCTCGAAGAAGTCAAGATACATCCGGCGCAGCTCATTTACGCCATAACTCTTTTTCATTACCAGTTCCTCCAAAATCATTCTTTCGTCGTGTCAGCCTTCGCATCCTTGTGCCTGCGAAGTCTGATACCAATAAATGCCCCTAATCCGCCGATCAAAGCTAAAGCAGCCATCTCGACCACATATCTGCCAATACATAAAAGAAAATCTGTCATATAGTTTTCTCCTCTCTGTTGTTACCCCATTAACTTAATTATTATATATGAATTTTTCTGTAAATTCAAGAGTTAGAGTTCCCCGAACGGAAATACCTGATTCTCCCTTTCAATTTCAATTACGCGGTCTGCCATTCCAAGATTTGTAATGTGTTTTTTGTATTCCCTGATTGCAGAATAATCCTGCCACATATGCATCGGGAAAACAAATTCTGCATCGGTGTTTTTCAGCACAAAATCAATCCCGAGTGTCTGATACGGTCCCAGCCGCGGATCCATCGGGACAAACGCAAAATTGACCGGCTTGTCCGCAAGCTTACGGATCTCGTGCCGGAAAGTGCGTTCCTGTTTGCCGTTTATAAGTTCTCCCACATGTTCCATCTTCCAGTCGTTTAAATCTCCTGCATGGAAGATGCTCACCCCACGCACATTCACATAAAATGCCACTCCTGCATCGGTAGACAACAGGGTCTGGATCTTTAGATCATCCACTTCATAATGGTTGTTTGCGGAAACAAACGTCACTTTTTTCCGCACCCCCGGGTCAATTCCATGCTTTTGCAGAAAATGCGGACTGATGCGGATATCCTTGGATAAAATATAATGTACATTGGTATATTTTTCACTCCAGCGCAGAATATCCATGTCAAAATGATCCTGATGTTTGTGGCTGGCAAACATATAGATTTTTGTATCCGGTGCGTAATCTGGAATCTTTCCCGTAAAGTGGAAACCATTCACCCGGTCCCCGCCAAAATAATCAAAAATCAATACCAGATCATCCACTTCCACCAGAAAACAGCTGTGATGTATAAAAATTACCTGCATGTTGTTCCAATCTCCTTTATCATCTGTGTTACAAGCTTTTGAAATACCGGAGCCACCGCATCGGCTGCTTCCTGCACCTCCTTATGTGACAATGGCTGTGGCGAAATGCCGCATGCCAGATTCGAGATACAGGAAATTCCCACAATCCGCATCCCCATATGATTCGCCGCCACAGCCTCACATGCCGTACTCATTCCTACGGCATCTGCTCCGAGTGTACGCGCCATTGCCACCTCCTGTGGAGATTCATAGGCCGGCCCGGTAAACTGCAGATACGTTCCCTCTTTTAAATCCGCCCCGGTCTCTGCCGCACATTTTTTTGCGATTTTCTGTAAATCATAATCATAAATCCGGCTCATATCCGGAAACCGCGGTCCCAGCTCCTCTATATTTTCTCCAATGAGCGGCGACGGAACAAAACTTGCAATCTGCCCGGTAAGAAGCATCAGATCCCCCGCCTTCATGCCCAGCTGGATTCCGCCCGCTGCATTTGTCAAAAACAGAACTTCTGCCCCCAGAAGTTTCATCAGCCGGATCGGCCGTACCACTTCCGTCATGGAATATCCTTCATAATAATGCACACGTCCCTGCATGCACACAACCGGCACATCCCCGACATAACCAAACACAAAGCGCCCAGTATGGCCCGGCACCGTAGATACCGGAAATCCCTCGATCTCATGATAATCCACCGTGGCCTCCACGCGAAGCTGCGACGCATAATCACCCAGACCGGACCCTAGTACCAGTGCCACTTTCGGCACAAAATCTGTTTTCGTCCTCACGCTGCGCACACAGCGCATGAGAGTTTCATATTCGTTGCTCATTTGTTCTCCTTATTTTTTGCAATTACATACAGAATTTCATTAACTAATAGTATAACAGAATCAAAAATAAAATAAAACAAGAGCAACTGAAATTCATACTTTTTTTATTTCTCTTAAATAATGATGCAGATCATTCCCCCATTGCTGTCATTGACAATTTTCTGCATGGTATCCTGCAGTTTCAGCTGACACTCATCATCCATCTGCAGGATCTTGCTGCGGATGCCGTCTTCCATCAGTTCCCCGACCGATTTTCCGAAAATATTTGTCGTCCAGATTCCTTCCTTGCTCTCCTCCCCCTCGCGGATATATGCAATCAGATCATTTGCCTGTTCCTCACTGCCGACGATCGGTGCTATTTCGGTCTCAATGTCTGCCTTGATCATATGAATGGACGGGGAAATTGCCCGCATTTTCACGCCATATTTTCCGGCATGCTGGATCAGCACCGGATCTTCCATCCGAATATCCGAAAGCCCCGGCATGACCACTCCATACCCCTTCTGTTCCACAGCTGCCATGGCATCTTCCACACGCTCGTATTCTTTTTTCATCCGGGAGAGGGAACGCAGCATGGAAATCATCTGATATTCCCCTTCGATCTGCATTCCCGTCATCTCACTGATGTAGGAGAAATAGCACTGTTCCGTTGTCTCCATCCGGATCGTCACGATTCCGTTGGAAAGATCTGCCGTCTGCAGCTGGATGTCACGAAAAACTTCTTCTCCCATCTGCTCATTTGCACTTTTTACCCATTCCTGCCCGGCAAGCACAGCCGCTGCATCCCGCACGCGGCCGATTCCATCCATCAGTCTGGATGCCGTCTGAATCATGGCTGCCTTTAATTTATGTTCCATTGGAAGCATTTCCGTCCACTTTGGAATTGCAAAGTCCACACGGGTAACCGGAAATTCAAACAGAATCGCCTTCATAACTGTGACCAGATCCTCCCGGTGCATCTGCTGACAGTTGACCGGAACCACTACCGCCTGATATTCCTGCTCTAAGCTTTCTTTCAGTGCAAGTGTCTCACTGCTGTATGGGCGCACGGAATTTAAAACAATCACATACGGTTTTCCAATCTCTTTAAGCTTTTCCACCGCGGTTTGTTCTGCCTCCACATAATTTTCCCGCGGAAGTTCCCCGATACTGCCATCCGTTGTCACCACAATACCAATGGTTGCATGGTCTTTGATTACTTTTTCTGTTCCAATTCTCGCTGCATCCGAAAAAGGAATTTCCTCCTCGAACCACGGCGTATGTACCATGCGGTATCCGTCCCCCTCCAGATGACCATTTGCTCCCTCTACCATAAACCCAACACAGTCAATCAGACGCACACTGACACTGCTCTCATCTGCAAGTGTGATCTCTGCTGCCTCCTGCGGAATAAATTTCGGTTCTGTCGTCATGATCGTTTTCCCGGCGGCTGACTGAGGCAGTTCATCGAGCGTCCGTTTTTTTTCTTCCTCATCTTCGATGTACGGAAGTACAAACAGATCCATAAACCGCTTAATGAACGTTGACTTTCCGGTGCGGACCGGTCCTACGATACCAATGTAGATTTCGCCGTTCGTTCTTTTCTGGATATCTTTATATAAATCAAACTCCATAAAAAAATCTCCCTTCTTTGCATATTCGATTAATCTATCTAATCTATATGCAAAGGGGAGAATTCTTATTCACAGAAATACTCTGTTGTATATTTATTTCTCAGATGACTTCTTTTTGTCGGAAGTCTTCTTCTTTGCAGCTTCTTTCTCTGCTGCTTCCTTCTCTGCTGCTTTCTTTGCCTGCTCAGCAAGCACTTTTTCATTGATGCGTCCATACATCTGCATGTATTTATAGAGTTTCTTTGCCAGATCCTTGGTAATCTGTCCCTCCAGGGCACGCCACTTCCAGTTTTCTCCAAGTGTGGAAGGAATGTTGATACGGGCTTCGGAGCCGAGTCCGATCAGATCCTGCATCGGAACAATCGCCATATCTGCAACGGATGACCATGCGGCACGCATCATACCCCAGTTATATCCTTCCTCCTCGGTCAGATTCAGGTACTCGGTTGCGAACTTGACAGATGCTTTCGGTGCCGTCTTCATCCATCCCATCACGGTATCATTATCATGTGTTCCTGTATACACAACACAGTGACTGGTATAGGTGTGTGGCAGATAATCACTTCCCTCACGGCTGTCAAACGCAAACTGGATGACTTTCATGCCCGGGAATCCGGAATCCTTTAAAAGTTTGCGGACGGAATCTGTCAAAAATCCAAGATCTTCCACAATGATCGGAAGCTTGCCAAGTTTCTTCTCCAGCTGGTTAAACAGATCCATTCCCGGACCCTGTTTCCATTTTCCGTTCTTTGCAGTCTTATCTTTTGCCGGGATTGCATAATAAGAATCAAATCCGCGGAAATGATCGATGCGGATAATATCATACAGCTCGCTCATCGCTTTGATTCGTTTGGTCCACCATGCATAGTTATCTTTTTTCATTTCATCCCAGCGGAACAGCGGATTGCCCCAGAGCTGTCCATCTGCCGAAAATCCGTCCGGAGGACATCCTGCCACTTCAATCGGATTTAAATCTTCATCCAGATAAAACTGTTTCGGATTTGCCCATACATCCGCACTGTCTCCGGCCACATAGATCGGCACATCTCCGATAATCTCGATTCCGTTTTCATTGGCATATGCCTTTAACTCTCTCCACTGTTTAAAGAACAGATACTGAAGCATCTTATAAAACTCAATATCTTCTGCGTACTTTTTTCTTGCCTCATCCAATGCCGCTGCGTCACGCACACGAAGTTTCTCATCCCACTGCCCCCATGCTTTTCCGTCATTTGCATCTTTTAATGCCATAAACAGCGTATAATCTTCCAGCCAGTCTTTTTCCGCCTCACAAAATGACGAAAAATCTTCCGGCATATTTTTTACAAAACGGGCATATGCTTTATGCAGCAATGCATAGCGTGATACATACATGGTTCCATAATCAATGTATTCCTCGCTTGTGCCCCAGTCAAATGACTCACATTCCTTTTCCTTTAATAAATTTTCCTTGCAGAGAATGTCCAGATCGATAAAGTACGGATTTCCCGCAAAACTGGAAAACGACTGATACGGTGAATCTCCGTAACTGGTCGGACAGATCGGCAGAATCTGCCAGTAAGTCTGACCTCCTTTTACCAGAAAGTCTACAAATTTTCTGGCTGATTTTCCCATAGTTCCAATGCCATACGGTGATGGCAGGGAAGATATCGGCATAAGTACGCCACTTGTTCTCATAAGTGATTCCTCCTAAGATCCAATCTATAATCTATAATTATATCATACCACCTTTTTGTCCCCTTGTAAAAAGCATTTTTCAATGCTAGTATGAAAGAAAGGGATTACGAGGTGAAGAATTATGAACGATGTCATAAAACATAAAATCAAACACAATGCACACCGTGCACTGGTATCTGTCAAATGGGTAATTTTTGCAATTCTTGTCGGCGGTATCGTCGGGCTGTGCGGCACGGCATTTTACTTTTGCCTGACATTTGTCACCGTACTGCGCGGGCAGGATCCCTGGCTTTTATATCTGCTCCCTGTCGGGGGACTGATCATTGTCGGTGCTTATCACCTGCTGCACGATGAAAAAGATACCGGAACCAATCTGGTCATCTCTGCCATCCACTCGGATGACGAGCTGCCCCTGCGCATGGCTCCTTTGATCTTTATTTCCACACTGATCACGCACCTGTTCGGCGGATCTGCCGGCCGTGAAGGTGCTGCCCTGCAGATGGGCGGAAGTATCGGAAACGCAATCGGAAAATTCTTCCGTTTTGACGATAAAGATAAACATGTCATGATCATGTGCGGCATGAGTGCTGCGTTTTCCGCTCTCTTTGGTACCCCGATGGCTGCTGCCATCCTTCCAATGGAAATTGTAAGTGTCGGCGTCATGTACTATACCGCCCTTGTTCCATGTGTGATCAGTTCTCTTGTCGCACACGGAGTTGCTTACCTGTTTGGTGTTTCCAACCAATGGTTTTCCATCGAGCACATCCCGGACTTTGGCATTCTTCCTGCCGTGCAGATTTCCATCCTTGCCGTACTCTGCGCACTGGTAAGTATTGTTTTTTGTATTCTTCTACACAAAAGTGAAGAAATTTACCGCAAACTGTTCCAGAATCCCTACATCCGCATCTTTGCCGGTGGATGTATTGTTGTCATTCTGACGATGCTTGTCGGGAACCAGAATTACAACGGTACCGGTATCGGCATCATCCAGATGTGCATTGATGGAACGGTCCGTCCGGAAGCCTTCCTGTTAAAGATGATCTTTACCGCACTGACTCTTGGTGCCGGTTACAAAGGCGGAGAAATTGTTCCTTCCTTTTTCACCGGCGCGGCCTTTGGCTGCCTGTTTGGAACGCTGACCGGCATATCCCCGACACTTTGTACGGCTGTCGGCATGACTGCCGTATTCTGTGGTGTCACAAACTGTCCGATCACTTCACTGTTAATCAGTTTTGAATTGTTCGGTTATGACGGCATGCCATATTTTCTTCTGGCTGTCGCTTTCAGCTATATGCTCTCCGGATACTTTGGTCTGTACCGGAGCCAGAAGATTGTGTACTCCAAATACAAAACCAGTTACATCAACAAGACAACTCATTAATCCCAAGAACCACACAGCCAGTCGCCGGCAATTCCATGTTCGAATGAACCGAACCGATTGGCCGGGTTCCTGCATGCAGGTCATCAATATATAACGTCCATGTCCTGTCATCCGGCAGCAGGAGTGTTTCTTTTCTGCCGGATGCATTGTATGCCACCAGAAGTGTCTCTTCCGGCTGGCGGATTGTAAACGCGATGGTCTGTTCGGATGTCATTTCCATAAACAGAATATTCTGGCGGATCTCCTCTGCGTCTGTCATACGCAATCCTTTATGTGCTTTCCGGAAAGCAATCAGTCCCCTGTAATACTGCTGCAGCCCTTTTTGTCCATCGCTCCAGTCATAGCGCAGTACATTTGTTTCATACGGCAGATTATAACTGTTCTCGGATATCTCACCATTTTTTCCGGCTGGTTTGGTTCGTGCAAACTCTTCTCCCCCAAGGAAAAACGGAACTCCCTGTGCGGTAAATACCATCGCAGCCGCCAGACGGTTCATTGCAAGGCGTTCGCCTGCATCACAATCCGGTCTGGAAATCTGCAGTTTATCCCACAAGGTCAGATTGTCGTGACAGGAAACATAATTGATCACTTTCTCCGGTGTATCCGTCCATGTGCCGCCGGCTGCATAGGTATAAGCTGCATAATCTACCTGTGGATGCCACACACCTCCTGTTGCACAGTAACGCACCGCAACTTTCATTTTTTCCTTTCCGCTGACATAGCCGCAGTCTTTGTTATAAAACACATGTCCGCGCACCATGTCCCGGATATCATCCGAAAACATTCCGATGCCGTCCAGCATACGCGCGTTTCTCTTCATGGCACGCCTAAATTCCGGCATGGTTGAAGTACCGCCTGTCCAGCCCTCTCCATACAGAATGATATATGGATTGATTTCTTTTAACCTGCGGCTGATCTCATTCATGGTATCAATATCAAGAACACCCATCAGATCAAACCGGAACCCATCCACATGATATTCCCTTGCCCAGTAACAGACAGATTCTACGATGTATTTGCGCATCATCGGCTGCTCCGAAGCAATTTCATTGCCACAGGCAGATGCATTGGAATATCTGGTTCCGTTCATCCGGTAATAATAATCCGGCTCACATTTCTGCAGACAGCTGTCCAGATCATAGGTGTGATTGTACACCACATCCATGATCACTCCGATGCCCTCCCTGTGAAAAGCCGCAATCATTTCTTTCATTTCCCGGATACGCACCTCCCCATGGAACGGATCTGTTGAAAAAGATCCCTCCGGTACGTTATAATTCAGCGGATCGTATCCCCAGTTATACTCCCGCTTCTTTGGTGCCGCCTCATCAATACTTGCAAAATCATACATTGGCATGATCTGCACATGCGTAATACCGAGCGATTTCAGATAATCCAGCCCGGTAGCTTCTCCCTCTTTGTTTTTGGTTCCCTTTTCTGCCAGTCCCAGATACTTTCCCGGATATTTTACCCCGGAAGAGCCATCCGCGGTACTGTCCAGAACAGAAATCTCACAGATCACCAGATCCGTACGGTTTGAAAAAACCGGTCCATGATCCTCCTTAAAATTCTCCGGATCAGTTTCTTTTAGGTCCAGCACCATACTCCGCTGCCCGTTCACACCGACAGCTACCGAATATGGATCCTGTGACTCCACGGTCTTGCCGCTTCTCTCCAGACGGTATGTATAATAAACATGCCGCAAATCTCCGTCTACCCGAATCGTCCAGGTTCCCTGTACATCCCGTTTCATCGGAAGTGTATCCGACAGGCAGTCCCCGTCTCCTTCCCGATACAGACACAGTGTTACTGCATCCGCAGTCGGAGCCCAGAGCCGGAACGCTGTATATTTCTTTGTGTACACAGCACCCAGATCATTTCCATCATATGGAATCCTTTGCTGCATTCCCTCTCTCCTCCCTGAAATATATTATTTTCGTTTTTTTTCGTAATTCATTATATTTTAATTTTATGTATCTGTAAATTGGAAAAATCACTAAGTTTTTTTCAATATTTTGTGAAATAAGACGAAGAAAAGAGGCATTCCATGTTTTATGCCATGAAATGCCTCTTTTTTTGTTTTCCGTATCAGGCAAACCCTTATGCGTTTGTTGCCTGTACCATTGCCTCAAGGGTTCTGACTGCTGCTCCCGAATCGATCGTCTTTGCTGCAAGTGCAATGCCATCTGCAATACTGTCTGCCTTTTTCCCAATATACAAAGCGGCTCCTGCATTCAAAAGCACAATCTCCCTCTTTGGTCCCTGTTCCTTTCCGGAAAGAATATCTCTGGTGATCTGTGCGTTTACGGCTCCATCCCCACCCTGCAGTTTTGCGATTTCACACCTCTTTAATCCAAACTGTTCCGGTGTGATTGTATAGGTGGTTACTTTTCCGTCCTTAATTTCAGATACCGTGGTCTCACCGGTCAGTGTGATTTCATCCATGTTATCCTCTCCGCTGACAACCATTCCCCGTTCTACCCCGAGGTTCATCATGGTTCCCGCAATCACTTCCGTAAGTGCCGGGGAATACACCCCTACAAGCATTGCCCTGGCCCGGGATGGATTCGAAAGCGGTCCTAAAATATTAAACACCGTGCGGATGCCCAGCTGTTTTCTGACCGGTCCCACATACTTCATGGCAGGATTAAAATGCGGTGCAAACATAAATCCGATCCCGACCGTCTCCACACACTTTTCTACCACAGCCGGATCTGCGGAAATATTTACGCCAAGTGCTTCTAACACATCTCCGGCACCACTTTTAGAAGAAATGGAACGATTGCCATGTTTTGCCACCGGAAGCCCTGCTGCTGCCACAACAAACGCTGATGTTGTGGAAATATTAAACGAATAGGTACAGTCTCCGCCGGTACCGACAAAATCTACATAATCCTCTACCTTCGGACTGATCGTATTTGCCTTGTTGCGCAATACGGCTGCCAATCCCGTAATCTCATCCAGCGTTTCCCCTTTCATGCGGAGTGCTGTCAGAAAACATGCAATCTGCGCCTCTGTTGCCTGTCCGGTCAGAATCAGCTCCTGTGCTTTCATCGCTTCCTCTTTTGTCAGATCTTTACCCTCTACCAGTTTGGCCAGAATCTCTTTCATCTATGATATCCTCCTGTTTTATTCGCTTTTCCGTTACATTTCATTTAACTCTTTTTTGAATGTGCTGCAATAGTCTGCTGCAGCCTGCGGATCAAAACCGTGCTTCCGCATCAGTGTGATAAAATGAGAGCCTACAATGGCTCCGTCAATAATCTCTTTCATCGGACGTACATCCTCTGCCGTGCGGATACCAAATCCCATCATAACCGGAATTTTTGCCTCTTTCTTTACCGCTGTCAGATATTCTAAAATCTGACGGTGGAAGGTTGCTTCCTGTCCGGTAACTCCCATGGAAGACACACAGTAGACAAATCCCCTTGCATTTTTAAGGATTTTTGGCACACGGTCTTTGGATACCGGGGAAACCAGCTGGATCAGAATGGTTCCATCCTCTTTCTGTAACTGTGTCTGGAGTTCTTCCTGCTCTTCCAGCGGCAGATCCGGAATGATCAGTCCATCCACCCCGCAGGCATTGCACTCTTTTACAAATTTTTCCACGCCATAATGCAGTACCGTGTTGTAATACATCATAAATACAACCGGGATCTGCACACCATCGGTCCGCATCTCTTTCATACAGGTAAATGTTTTCTCCAGATTTGCCCCACCGAGAATTGCCTCATAGGAAGCTGCCTGAATGACCGGACCGTCTGCCACCGGATCGGAAAACGGAATTCCAAGTTCAATAATGTCCGTTCCTGCCGCTTCCTGTGCCTTGATGATCGCCTTTGTCTTATCATAATCCGGCAGACCTGCTGTGATATAAGTAATAAATGCCTTTTCTTCCTTTTCCTGTAACGCCTGAAGCGCTGTCTCAATTCGATTCATCCCTGTTATGCCCTCCTTAATTCAGATATCCTTTTCCGTCAAGATAATCCGCAATGGTGTTTACATCTTTATCTCCGCGACCGGACAGACAGATAACCATGCTCTGATCCATAGTCATTTCTTTTGCCTTTTTAAATGCATAGGCAATGGCATGTGCACTCTCAATTGCCGGAATAATTCCCTCTAACTTACACAGTTCCATCAGCGCATCCATTGCCTCCACATCCGTAATTGCCACATATTTTGCACGTCCGGTATCCCGCAGATATGCATGCTCCGGTCCGACTCCCGGATAATCCAGTCCGGCGGAAATGGAGTGTGCCAGCTGGATATTTCCATCGGTATCCTGCAACAGATACGAACGCATGCCATGCAATACTCCGGGCTCTCCCAAAGCCATGGCGCTGGCATGTTTTCCGGTCTCAATTCCAAGGCCCGCTGCTTCTACACCGATCAGTTCCACCTCCGGCTCATCAATAAAATCGGCAAACATTCCGATGGAATTGGAACCGCCGCCCACACATGCCATAACCACATCCGGATTCTTTCCTTCTGCTTCCATGTGCTGACGCTTTGCCTCCCGGCTGATCACACTCTGAAACTCTTTCACCATCTTCGGATACGGATACGGTCCTACCGCAGATCCGATAATATAGAACGTATCCTCCGCTGTTTTGGCCCAGGTACGGATGGCTTCGTTTGTCGCGTCTTTTAAGGTATTGCTTCCGGATTCCACGGATACCACTTTTGCACCAAGCATCTCCATACGCATCACATTCAGTTTCTGTCTCTGGATATCTTCTTTTCCCATGTACACCGTACATTCCATATCAAACAGTGCTGCTCCCGTTGCAGTAGCTACACCATGCTGTCCTGCACCGGTCTCCGCGATTACCTTTGTCTTTCCCATACGCTTTGCCAGAAGGATCTGACCGATCACATTGTTGATCTTGTGGGCACCGGTATGGTTTAAATCTTCACGCTTTAAGTAAATTTTTGTACCGTATTTTGCAGACAGTCGCTCTGCATAGTAAAGCGGTGTCTCTCTGCCGACATACTGTTTCAGATAATAATGATACTGCTTCATAAACTCCGGATCATGAATAGCCTCCTCATATGCCTGATCCAGTTCCTGTAAGGTATTCATCAGCGACTCTGCCACATACTGTCCGCCAAACTGTCCATAATATGCTTTCTTATTCATCTTTCTTTCCTTTCTTCTGCTTCCTCTTTGACACATGTTACAAATTGTTTTATCAATGCTTCTTCTTTTTGATCTTTTTCTTCCACTCCGGAACTTACATCCACGATATCCGGGTCAAACAACCGGATTCCTTCGGCAACATTTCCGGCATGTAACCCTCCTGCCAGGACAAATTTTCTTCCGGCGAAAATCCCCGCCTGCCGGTCAATATTCAGTTGCTTCTGCCAGTCAAAACTCTGTCCGCCGCCATAGCCTGCACCATCTACGACAATCGCTGTAATTTTCTGCTGCAGTTCTTCCGGCAGTTCAAAAAAGCTCTTTGTTTTTGCCTCAAACTCTTCCGGATCTGAGAGGTTTATGGCATACCAGACAGGAAGTTCTGCTGCCGTTATGGCATCCTCTGACAGCTTTCCGTGCATCTGGATGATGTCAAATTTCATCTGCTGCAGTGTCTTTATCTGTGCCGCATCCGGGGAAACGGTTACGGCAACCTTTTTTATCCGTGGACTGATTTTTTTCATAATTTCTTCTGCCTGTTGCCGGCTTAAATTCCGCCTGCTTTTCTCATAAAAAACAAATCCTGCGTAATCGGCCCCTGCATCATTTACATACTGCGCATCTGCAGGCTTTTTCAGTCCACAGATCTTTACTTCTGGTCTCATGCCTGATACAGCTCCTTCCATTTTTGTGCAAGTGCTTTCGGATTTTCCGATTCCATAAACGCACGCCCGATCAAAAAGGCATCCACCCCACAGTCTCGCAGGAACCGCACGTCCTCATCTCCCGTAATCCCACTTTCTGCCACAAATACTTTATCTTCCGGCACATAAGGGCGAAGCCGTCTGGTATGTTCCAAAGAGATCGTAAAATCCTTAAGATTACGGTTATTGACCCCGATGATTCTCGGGTTGATCTTCATCGCCCGTTCCACCTCTGCCTCATCATGTGTCTCAACCAGCACATCAAGTTCAAGTTCTCCTGCTAGCTGATAAAAATCATGCATCTGTGCATCATCGAGAATCGCTGTAATCAGAAGTACCGCATCTGCACCGATCACTTTTGCCTCATAAAACTGATACTCACAGATCATGAAATCTTTCCGCAAAATCGGAAGGCTGGATTTTGCCCGGATTTCTTTTAAATACGCAACATTTCCGTGAAAATGATCTTCCTCTGTCAGACACGAAATGGCATCCACCGATGCATTGTACTCACTGATGCGCTCCATCAGATCAATCTTGCTGGTAATCGTTCCGAGACTCGGGGAAGCTTTCTTAAATTCTCCGATAATCGAAAGTCCCGGTTTCTTTAAATGATTATAAAAACAGTCTGCCTCCCTCGTCTTTGTTTCCTCTGCCATGCGCCGCATTTCTGTTTCTGGAATACGTGCCATGTGCCCGGGAAGCCGTTTTTTCTTATCTTCTACAATTTCATCCAGTATCATATTTTTTCCCCTAATATAAACTACTATAATCTAACACGTTCCATTTACAAAATTTTCGATGATGCGTTTGCCGTGCTCGGTATAAATGGATTCCGGATGGAACTGTAATCCCACAACCGGATATTTCTTATGGCGCATTGCCATAATCTCTCCGTCATCGGTCCGCGCCAGCACCCGCAGACAATCCGGCAGATCCTTTTCCTGCACTGCCAGGGAATGGTATCTTGCCACACGGATCGGAGAATTGATCCCGGTAAATACACTGCTTCCATCATGTTCTATCAGCGACTGCTTTCCATGAAACAATGCCTTGGCATAGGAAACGGTTCCTCCCAGTGCCTCACCGATGCACTGATGCCCCAGACAGATGCCAAGGATCGGTTTTTTTCCTGTAAATTCTTTGACAACATCCATGCAGATGCCTGCTTCCTTCGGATTCTTTGGTCCCGGTGAAAGCACGATCCGCTCCGGGTCCATCGCCTTAATTTCTTCAATGGTAATCTTGTCGTTTCGGACAACTTTGATATCGGAGTTAAAAATTCCGATATACTGATACAGGTTATAAGTAAAAGAATCATAGTTATCAATCAGCAAAATCATAAATTTTCCTCCTCTATAAGCGTCTTGGCCAGTGCCATTACTTTATTGCAGCACTCCTGATACTCATTTTCCGGAACGGAATCTGCAACTATTCCCGCTCCAGCCTGCAAATATACACGGTTTTTCTTTTTGATCATTGTCCGGATCGTAATACAGAAATCCATATCACCGGAGAAATCAATGTATCCGGTTGCGCCTCCGTAGAGTCCTCTGCGCACACTCTCAAGTTCATCGATAATCTCCATCGCGCGGATCTTCGGTGCTCCGGAAAGCGTTCCTGCCGGAAGGAACGAAGAAACCAGATCCAGCGGATGAAATTCTCCTTTTTTCTTTCCTTCCACCATAGATACGATGTGCATTACATGGGAATAATTCTGTACTTCCATAAACTGTGTCACCTTGACGGTTCCGAATTCTGAGATCCGTCCCATGTCATTTCTCGCAAGATCCACCAGCATGACATGTTCGGCGCGTTCCTTTTCATCCCGGAGCAATTCATCCCGAAGCAATGCATCCTCCTCGGCATCCACACCCCTGCGCCGGGTTCCGGCGATCGGACAGGTATACACCCTGCTTCCCTGCTGCTTTACAATCATTTCCGGGGAACTTCCGATCACTTCAAACTCTCCATAATTGAAATAATACAGATACGGGGATGGATTCAGTTCCCGGAGCTCTTTATACAGCTCAAATCCGGTCTGTTTTGTCTCAATCGTCCATCTCTGGGAAAGCACGGTCTGGAAAATATGTCCTTCCCGGATATACTGCTTGATCTTTTCGACTTTTTCGCAATACTGTTCTAAGGTATCGGACTGGTTGACAATCACACCGTCATGTGTAAAATTTCTGTCCGGTATCTGTCCGGCATTTTTTCTTGCCTCCTCAATCAGTTCTGCTGCTTCTGCTAATGCTTTCTTTTTTCCGTCTTCCGAATCTTCTCCAAGAATCACTGCGGTCAGTGTCTCTGCCACATGATCCACCAGGATAAATTTTGTCATGAGCATCATCTGGATGGTCTCGATTCCAATCTCGTCTGGATTGTTATCCGGCAGTACTTCCGCATAGCGGACAAAATCATATCCCAGATTTCCGACCAGTCCTCCGGAAAAAGACAGCTCTTCGTTTTCTTTTACGATATCAAACTCGCTGTAATATTCTTTCAGACGTTCGAGCGGATTTCCCTGCCGGATTTCTTCCGTCCCGTTGTTCCGCCGGATCACGAGTGCATCCCCGCGGGAAGTAATGATCTCTTCCGGTTCTTTTCCAAAAAACGTATATCTGTCATAATTTTTATCATAACTTTCCAGAAGAAATCCTTTTTTGTTTCCTACCAGACTCTCATACATGCCGATCGCTGTTTCATTTACAATGCTGACTGTCTTTTTGTATACCCGTAATCTCCGCTTCATATTACTGCTCCTTTTTTCCAAATAAAAAACGTCCCTGATCCGACTGCTGCCGGATCAGGGACGATTATCCTCGTGGTGCCACCCTTCTTCGCTCCGTAACTGAAAACTAACAAAGGCAGCCATCCCCGAACCGGAAATAACTGCCACCAATTACGCAACCTCTTGTGATACAGAAAACAAAATCTCTTTGTCTCGATATCCATGCCCCTGTAACGTGGGGAAACGGCTCAACTACTCGCCTTACGCTTTCACCTTGCATCTAACGAATCCATTCCATGACAAACTATCCTGCTGGCTCACACCTACCGCCGGCTCTCTGAAAGGAATCATCTGCTGTACTTACCTTCGCTCAATGATTTTATTTCTCTTTAATTTATTAACAGTTTAATACACTACAGTGTGTCTGTCAACCAAAATTTTAACTTTCAGGAAAATTTCATTTTAGGATACAATCACCTTGCGGAATTTTATATTTTCTTTTTCACTCTTTTCGTGTAAAATACATTTTACGGCAATGTTTATTGCATAACAACTTAAGAAAGGACTTATAGCTATGAAACAAAAAATAGGACTGTTTCTTTGTCTTGCCCTGCTCCTTACCGGATGCAGCTACCAGACAAAGACCATCCGTTTCGGTGCAGCCGACATCGGTGGGATGTATTATACCGTTGCAAATGCTTATGCCGGTCTGGCATCCAAAGAATCCTCCGACCTGAAATTTGAAGTTAAAAACACCGCCGGATCTGCGGCAAATCTACGGCTTTTGTCCGGAAATTACATTGATCTTGGGATCGCACAGGCGGATCTGGTCCGGGCAGCCCATGAAGGAACCGGCAGCTTTTCTGATAACAGACAACAGGGATACCGTGCCATTGCAGGACTTTATACCGAAGCCTGCCAGATCGTCGTCCGGGCAGATTCTGATATCCGGACATTAAATGATCTGCAGGGAAAAACCGTCAGCATCGGTGCCAGCGAATCCGGAACCGAACAAAACGCTACCGAAATTTTAAAACTGAGTGGTCTGACTGCGAAACTGGTGCACATGGTGAATCTGGATTATGCAGATGCCGCGGGAAAACTTGCCTCCGGTGAAATTGATGCCTTATTCTGCACCGCCGGCATCCGCACCGCAGTCATTGAAGAACTGGCAAAGGAATGTGATCTGCGGCTCCTTTCCATCGACGATACCTGTCTGGAAAAACTGCTTGCAACCACAAAGGAATACAGCAAATATGTCATTCCTGCAAACACTTACAGTGGACAGGACGAAGACGTGACAACCATTGGAGTCAAAGCCGTACTGCTTGCCTCCGATGCCCTTTCCGAAAAAACCGTGGAAAAACTTACAGAAATTCTGTTTTCCCACGCACAGGATCTGGCCTATGCCACATCTTTAGACGCTTCTTTTGACGAGACAGATGCATCCTCCGGTGTAACCATTCCCTTCCATCCGGGTGCTGCTGCTTATTATGCCGGGCAGGGAATCAGTGTCAATACAAAATAACATATGAAAGAAGGACAACTATGGAAATACATTTGAATATGTACCAGACGCTGGCAGTCGCTGTATTGGTACTCTTGTTTGGCAACTTTTTAAGACACCGCATTGGGTTTCTGGAAAAATTCTGTATTCCGGCACCTGTCATTGGCGGTCTTTTGTTTGCAATTTTGACCTGTCTTTGTTATGTTACCGGAATTGCGGAATTCTCTTTTGACGACACACTCCGGGAAGTATGCATGGTATTTTTCTTTACCTCGGTCGGTTTTCAGGCCAACTTAAAAGTGTTAAAAAGCGGAGGCACAGCTATGGCAGTTTTCCTCGGTCTTGTCGTTGCACTGATTATATGTCAGAACCTTCTTGCCGTGGGATTGTCCCATGTCCTGCACTTAAATCCGCTGATTGGTATGTGTACCGGCTCCATCCCAATGGTCGGCGGTCATGGTACAGCCGGAGCATTCGGTCCTGTCTTAGAAGACTTTAATATTCAGGGAGCCACCACGATCTGTACTGCAGCTGCCACCTTTGGTCTGATTGCCGGCAGTCTGGTCGGCGGTCCGCTCGGCAGACGCCTGATTGAAAAACAGAACCTGCTGTCCACGGCAGTCACGGAAGATGACAGTCTGCTGGTTGAGGACGAAAAGAAGCATGAGCGTCATACGAACATGTATGCATCCGCCGTATTTCAGTTAATCCTTGCGATCGGTCTGGGAACAATTTTTTCCTATTTTCTGACCAAAACCGGGCTTACCTTTCCGGTTTACATCGGTGCCATGCTGGCAGCCGCATTGATCCGCAACATTGCCGAATACTCTGGCAAAGCAACGATCCACATGGGTGAGATCAACGACCTCGGTGGTATTTGTCTTTCCCTCTTTTTGGGTATGGCAATGATCACCTTAAAACTCTGGGAACTTGCTGCCCTGGCACTTCCGCTTGTAATCCTGCTGACCGCACAGGTCTTACTGATCTGTGTATTTACTTACTTCATTGAGTTTAACATTATGGGACGGGATTACGATGCTGCCGTACTGGTTGCCGGAACCTGTGGTTTTGGTATGGGTGCCACACCAAACGCCATGGCAAACATGCAGGCCATCTGTGACCGCTATGTACCTTCCGTAAAAGCGTATCTCCTGATTCCCCTGATCGGAAGTTTATTTGCGGATTTTATCAACAGCCTTGTAATTACCTTTTTTATCAATATTTTGTAATTGGGAGGACAACGAAAATGTTTTGGAAAAAATTAAAGAAAAAGGCAGCTGAAAAGCATAATTACGATCTGACCTACGACAATGTAGCGATTCCGGAAGTGCACACCCACAAACCGGAAGATCACGAAGAAACTCCTGGTGAAGATGCCCCGGTGCACTATGACAATGTAGCGATTCCGGAGGTACATATCCGCAGGAAAAAATAAAAGGCTCCGCAGAATCAAATCCCTGAGGGTTCCGGTTCTGCGGAGTTTTCTTTTCCTGTCATTTATTTTAAATGCAGACGTTCTTCTTTTCCCTGAATCTGCAGCGTCACCGGGCGTTCCACATGTACGCATTCTCCCTGTTCTAACGTTCCTATCACGTTGTCTTCTTTCAGCAGTAAAATCTTCTCCGGAGAATCACTGATCATCCGGTATGTCTGTTTCGAAGGGTCATAGGAAATCTGACAATGTTTCCACTCGAATGTTTTGTTTCCTGCTGTATTCTTCTTTTTTGTGGAAGAATCCTCTTTCCGGCTGCGTTTCTTTTTCGACTTTCTCCGCCGGTGAGCTTTTTTGCGCCGCCAGCCGTGTCCGGACCGCTTCGGATTCTTTTCCCTTTTTATCTGCTCATTTCCCTGTTTTTCGGGTGGACGGTACCCTCCTGTAATCCATCCTGTCAGTATGAGTATCCATGCGACTCCGTGCAGCAGGGTAAAGAAATATATCCCTGACAACAGAAACGGATACAGTGCCGGAAACACAGCCAAAACAATCAGCAGTTCTGCCAGCACCAGACTGGTAAACAGCGTTGGCAGCAGCATCGTCTTTTTTCCTTCCGCCAGAAACAACATTCCCACAGACAAAAAACAAAGCAGTACCGGGAGCAGCGCTGCGATAGCACAAACTGCCAGAAGCCGCATCTGTCCCACTCCCTGCACATAAGAAAGACTGCTTTTTACCGTACCAACCGTGATCGGAGCTTTTAAAACGAAAGTATCTGCCACTCTGCCTTCTGTCAGATACGTATAACCTGCCCTTCCTCCTGCTTTCACCACATCCAGACCGGACAGCGTCATCTCCTGCCCGCCTGCCGAAAACTTACAAAACGGCAATAGCATGGAAAGTAATGCCAGAAGAAGTGCTATTGCTGCTATATTTTTCAATAAACGTCCATACGTTCTCATGCTCATTTCCTCCCATCATTCATTTTACATTCTGACAGGCTCATTATAGCACGGAATCTTTTGTCTTCTTATTAAATTTCTTTTAAATTTTTGTGATTCACAATTTCCACCCAGATTCCCGGGGCTTTCAACAGCACCGAAAGGATATAGGCCAGCACAACACGCAGCCCCAGAGAGATCACCGTAAGTACCACTGACATCTGTGCTTTGTTGATTGCCCGGTAATATCCGTACAGCAGAAACAGACACCCGATTCCACAGTAAAACGAGCCCTCGATACGCAGATACTGCACACCACACGCGATGACCGCCGTCTCCTGTGCCTTCACAAAAATCTCCATCAGAGATGCTGCAAACGTGCACACCAGAATGGAAATAATGATACTGAATACAATACTGATCGCAAAGGCTTCCTTCGTTCCTTTTTGGATCCGTCCGTAATCTTTCCCCCCATAATTCTGTGCGACAAACGTGGAATACGCATTGCCGAAATCCTGTACCGGAAGATATGCAAATGTGTCAATTTTGACCGCTGCCGCAAATGCCGCCATCGTTGTTGCCCCGAAACTGTTTACAAGCCCCTGCACCATCAGAATTCCAAAATTCATGACCGACTGCTGCAGACAGGTCAGTGAAGACAACGTTATAATTTCTTTCATGATAACCGGATCAAATCCCTCACGCAGCATCCCTTTCTGCTGTGATTTCTGCGGTTTCATCGTTTCGCCAGCCGCACGCCCTGATTGTGACACAACAACATACAACAAAATGCCGATTCCCGCTATATACTGGGAAACCACAGTTGCTGCCGCCGCCCCACGGATGCCCCAGTGAAAGCCTACAACAAACAACAGATCCAGTCCGATATTTAAAACGGAAGATACCGCCAGAAATACAAGCGGAACCGTGGAATTTCCGAGTGCCTGGAGCAGACAGGCAAAAAAGTTATACAGTGAAGAGGCAAGCAGCCCCGCATAAATAATAACCAGATACTGCCGCATCCCCTCCATGACTTCCTGTGGCACACGTAGAAACCACAGAATAGGATGCATACACACATACACCAGCACGTTAACGAAGACCATCACTGCCATGATCAGCACAAAAGCATGCGCCACAGCTACCCGCGCGCATGCTTATCGTTTTCCCTTTATAAATGGAAAATAAGACTCCTGCCCCCATGGAAAGTCCCAGAAAAATCGAGGTCAAAAAGGTCATAAGTGTATAGGCGGACCCCACCGCCGCGAGTGCATTCTTTCCAACCACGCACCCGACAATCAATGTATCCGCAATATTGTAAAACTGTTGCATCAGATTGCCCGCCATCATCGGCAGTGCAAATAAGATAAGATTTTATGATATTTTTCCTTTTGTTAAATCATAGTACATTCTTTTATTCCGTGATGATTTCCCCAACACTGCTTTCCATTTCGTCCTTTTCCAGAAGCATCTGCTGCGCCCGCTTATCCTCCGCGATTGCTGTCATGATACGGTTGATATCCTCCGGACAGAACATCGTAATTGCCTGTGACAGGTCACTGAGATTATCCCGGTTGACCATCAGACACCCGCCACCTTTTAAGCTGATGTTCAGACACTTGCTACGGTCGGTGACATCCCCGAGTGTAATCCGATTTCTGTCCGTATCACATACAAACGTAACCCCTTTGTACGTGATTGTACCGTTTTGTGCCAGATGCTGATACGGCGCTTTCTTTTCGGTTCCGTCTATATGCTCCCGAAAACTGCTTCCGCGCGTTTGTCCGTTTTGTGTACCCAGTCCTGCTATTTTTCCGTATAATGTAGTGTATCCTGTCTGTAATGCTCCAATTGCCATATTCTTTTTATCCTCCGTAAGTTACATCCTGTTTTTCATGCTTTTCACCTCTGGAAAATAATTCCCGGGTTTGCATGTATTTATACATTTTCCCAGCTTTTATTTTTGTAATGTATTTATCCAGTTCCATACCACAGGCATATATATTTTTCGCCCGAGATATAGCACAAAAAACACCAGTATCACCGTAAGTATTCTCCGAAGCGGCCAGTACCAAGGCTGTTTTCCAATAAAGCCTTTCAGAATCCAGATTCCCATTTTCGCTTCTTTTTTCTGATTGCACCGCATACAGGCAGTACATAAGTTTTTCATATCATTCGAACCGTGAATTCCAAACAATGCGGCTCTTCTACGCACTGCCGGATACTCCTCCATGCAATGAACCGGAAAAATATGGTCAATCGTTATTTTATCTTTTGGCTTCTTTTTCCCACAGTATGCACACCGGTATTTTCCGGTAGGTGATGGATACTTTGCAAAAAAAAGGCTACGGTAATTGCTGCTTCGCGTATACTGCGTTGGCACTGCTTCAAATGTAAGATTCCTTCTTCTGCAATAACGCTGCATATGATTTTTTTCCCATCTGGAACATTCCTTTTTTTCATAATATACTCTGCTATTTTCCCGCCTGATACAGGTATATTTCTTCCACCACAGAAAAATGCGGCAGCGCTTTACGCTTTTTGTTCCATTTTTTATTCTTACGGTATATGTCTGTGCCAATGTTGCAATTTCCTTTATTTCAATTTTTGCTTTTACAGCTTATAATCCACATGTTGTCCCATGAGCTTCTCGCGGTCCGTCCGGACTTCATTACTCCTCTCTACAAATGTATATTCACCTATTTTATCCATAAGCTCTTCTACAGAATTGGCAGTTAATGTAATGGTCTGTGTATCATCCTCACGCTCAGTCCTGGATTCTTTGGATTTCTCCAGGCGTTCCTTCTCCTGCTTTTTCTCTGCCTTTTTCTCCGCTGCTTTCTTTTCCGCCTTCTTTTTCTCCGCAGACTTTTGAATTCTGGATTTCTGATCCGACGATGATTTTCTGAGCACTGCAAAAAACGAAGTGGTTCCACCATCATTCACCTGCATGCCATACTCCTTTACATCAGCACCGGATTTTTCCACGCTGGATTTTAACTGTTGCAGCTGTGCTGTTGCTCCACTGAGAATTCCCTCGTATTTCTTACGATAACTCTCATCCGTAGCCATTCGTTCAATTTTCTCTTCATCAATAAGAACGACTGTCTTAATATTATTTGCATATTTTGCGGCATTTGCCTGAGCATTTGCTTTCTGATCTTTGCTTACCAGAATAAAATCATAATTTCCGTATTTCTTTTTTAATTTTTCATAATACTTTTGCGCTTCTTTCGAAAGTTTTGGATCACCAATCGTCTTTCCCAAATCTTTGGATTCCGTTACCTTCTCTTCTTTCTTTACTTCCCCGGTTTCCGTATTCCTGGCTACTTTCGTTTTTTCCTTACTGCCCGGTGTATAATTTTGAGCATATACGTTTGAAACTATTGCGTTTGTATTAACTGCCATAACCCTTCCTCCTATCACAAGATCAACATCATTGTGCCAGCCCCTGCATCTGCACTGCTACTAATACAAGTATCGTCACATCTTTCAAAAACTTTATACATCGAATGTGTTGATCCGGCATATATGCAATATTCAGAAATTTTTCAGCAGAAATCCACGAATTGTCTGCACATAATCCTCTACTTTCAGGACTGTCGAAAGGTGCCCACCCGAAACATATTTGATGGTTGGATTATGCATCAGCTGAATGAGATCTTTCTGCATTTTACCGGAAAAGAAATCCTAATCCGGAAGTATCAGTAATATTTTGCCTTCCAGTTCCTTAAAATCCGACTCTGTGACAGGTGTCTGATTCATCAGATCAGCCAGCAGCCCGGAAATATGCACATCTTTTTCCTTCGTATGATCCTTAAAAATAGTTTCAAACATCTCCTGTGCATACGCAATTTCTTCTTTACTTTCATTGCGGATATGTCCCATTCCTGCCCTGATCAGTTTCGGTTTTAATTTTTCATAATTGCAATGTTTCATATAAAACAGCATAAGCGGTGCAAGAAAATATTTCTTCTTAAGGCTTTTAAGCGTAGCCGCATCCATCCCACCGGTTGAAATCAGAATGATTCCGCCAACTTCTTTCGGATACTTCTGTGCATAGATCTGTACAACCATACCTCCGTCACTTGCACCAACAAAAATTGGCTGTGTTACTCCGATCCTGTCAAAAATTATATTTACAAAATATATGAAATTTAAAAAGACGGCTCTTCCGTTTGATTGAAACTCGTAAAAATGGTGGTCGATTTATCGACCACCACAAAAAAATCAAAAAATTTACACACTTTACTTGACAAACTCAAAAGGGATATATTCTATTTTCTATCTCTCATCTTATTCTTTAATTCCTGAACCACTTCCAGATAATCTCTGTGTTTCATATCCGGAAAAGCCTTGATCAGCCGTCCCTGTCCCACAAACGTATGCTCTACGATTGAGCTGGATAACTCATCAAATTCTTTCTGTAGATCTGCCTTATTTTTGCGAAGCGTCTCAATGGATTTATTTACTTTCTCTTCCGTTGCTTCCTTAAACTCTGCCCTGGCCAAAGCCGCCTGCACCTTACCTTCGCCAACTTTCTGTACGGTATCAATCGTCGTTGTTGCCAGAGAATCACTAATCTTATCACTGATCACCCGCATGTTGGCACGAATTGTATCCAGCCTCGTAAGTTTCCTGTTCAGTCCCTGAATAACCGCAACGGTCACTATAAGATCCGCCAGATACAATGCATAAAGTATGGCAACGACCATCCAGCCCACAATGGATGGCGCGTGCGCAGAAGTGTGATGTTCCACAAAAGACTGAAATACTTTCACAACAAGCAGAATCGCCACTCCCCAGATCAATGAGAACTCCAGACAGATATATCCATGAAAATTCAATGGCTTGTTGGAATAATCCCACCATCTTGCATGAAAGCAAACGTCGAGGAGCCATCCGGCGATCAGTTCAACCGCAGTTGCCAAAATCACACCAAACAGGAAAATCATACCGTCACTCAGCTGGTATCCGCTGCCCTGAAACGTATTCATCATCGCAAATACCGAAAGCACTCCAAATCCGTATACCGGACACACGGGTCCATTTAGGAATCCTCTGTTAATTACTTTTCCACAGGCTACCGCATGATAGACAACTTCAAGTGCCCAGCCTCCAAATGAATAGATCAAAAAATACCAGCATATCTGGTAATATGTCATTCCACAAATCATCTTTTTTCCCCTTATTCTAATATTCCATGTTAATAAAACAGCTCTCATATGATAGCTAAATGCCGTATTCGATGATTTCTTTGCATCTTCTGTCTGTTCCGATACCAGTTCTATCAAACTTTCCGCTTCCAAAATAATCACCTGCTATTTTCTCTAACTGCTCTGCAATCTGCGGAAACGGAAGGTTCAAATCCAATGTCCGCACCCATATCGTGTTGCCATCCATAGAATACTTATTATTCGGTGTTATTTGTTCCTGTGTCTTTGCATATAGTAACATTCCTGCAACATTTCCGGTTTGATTTCTATCCAGATTTTTCACATACGCAAATATCTGATACAAATTTCCCGAATGAATGCTGTTAACATCATACTGTGTCTGCATTGTATGCCCATAATACTTTGCATCAATAATCAGTACTTTTCCGGCAGATTTCAATGTAATATCTGTTACCATGCCTGGCAGGAAATCAATCATCCCATCGTCTATATTCCACGGAATTGTATCAGGATTTGCCTTATACTCCGGATGATGATAACGAAAATATTCCAGAATAAACTTTTCATATAAACTGTGCATAGAACGTTCATCCAAAAAAACTGCCAGCTTAGTTTCACCTTTATCTGTTGACAGTAACAAACTGCCAAGCACCAGATAACAAATATTCATAAGCATCCGGTAACTTTGATTGTTACGCTGGTAGCGAATCCTGTCCCATCGTATCTGATCTGGTTCTATTATATCTACGTTTTCAAACAAAATCAGATTTTTCTAGTGATAACTTGTCAAGTATATTACAATACTTTGTTTCTAAACCATGGAATACACCTGTTTACTCTATTGCAATAATCCTCATATTGCTTTCCATACAAATCTCTTAGCCATTTTTCTTCCGTGACAACCAATAATAGTGACATATAGCTCCAACAAATTATGCCAACAGCTACTAAAAGGATAAGTCTGTTTGTCATGCTGACAGTTCCAATACTTACAAAAAAAGCTGCGCTATATACAGGATTTCTTACATATCCGTATATTCCATCCTGAATCAATCTATTCTCTGATACATTTTCAAACAAGTTTGATATATGCTTCGCTGAATAATTTAAATACAATCCAAAGATGACAAACAAAATACCAATGATTTTTAATGGAATGTTTAGCATTTCATATTCATAACAATCCCATTTAAATTTATATGAAATTGCTATTGCGCCACCGGCAATCAGTAACTGCCCAAATACAATAACCGGACCTATACCATACAACGGCAGATTTTTTTCACTTTTCTTATTCATTCTTTATGTCCTTTTCCTCTTTGCATCTTGAAAAAATAACATGCCCTTTTGATTTCTTTCCACTAACGCATAACCGGTATGTTCCTTTTTCATTAATCTGTATTTCAAATTCTGCATCTGTTACATCGTCGCCTTTATATACTGATTGATCATCTTCATTATATATTTGTACGGAAATTTTCCCGGATTTGCTGATAATCTTTACCTTAATACTTTCACCGGCGTCCATATCTATATTATGAGAATGTGTCAAGTTCATCTGTTCAAAAGCTATATCGTAAAAATCTATATCCGATATCTCATCCCCTATAAATGTAGCTTTATTACATAAACCGCAGGCAGTAAAGACTAATATCATATGAAAAAGTATTCCGGATAAAATAATTTTTCTTTTGGTTGCCTTTTTCATTTCATTCACCTTTTTTTGTGTTATATTTTGTTACAACATAGAACGTATTCCTAAAAAGTGGTTGTTTTAACATTGCCGTATTCCAAAGCTGCAAAAAAAACTTCTTTTCAATTCTGCGATTATAATACTTACAATTACAATTCACTAATTCTGGTAACGATTCTGCAACAAACACATATCTGTCATCAAATCCAACGACAGGAACATAATGCAGCCAATTTTTATCGTTTCTGACATGAATCATAACGATAACAGGTGTTCCTTTACATACTTCATTCTGTAATGCCTTGAGATTACCTGAATAGTACTTTGCACATAAGCCATATTCCTGCAATACTTTTGACAGTCCTTTAGGATATACACATCCATCTTTCATTTTGTATGGCATTTGATTATAAATATCTGCTCCGTTAGCATCTATTCCATAGTGTCGCAACAAATAGGCTACTGAAAATGCCGAGCATTGATATCCAGTCTGAATGTCAATCCGATTTTGATTTTTTACAATATATTCTCTCTGTCTGCATTTCATAGATATCCTTGGTGTTATTTTTCCCATCAACATAATATCAATTATTGTTGTTATGGAAATATAATCCGCAATACTTCCAAAAAATACAACTGCAATCAACCACACCATCATTCTCCCTGTCGGATATCTATCCAATGTATTTTTTTAATCCAGTCATCTAAAAATGCCATCTGCTCTGCTGTATGAAACCAATGTTCTCCGTTTTGCATTATTGTTAGTTCTGCATTGACATCATCGGCAAACTTATGGATAGTCTCCTGTGATGTTAGATTATCTTTATCTCCATATAGTATATAAGTAGGAACTGACCAATTTACCGGATGATTACGCACATAACACAAATATTCCCAGGACAATGTTTCTCCAAATCCTGTGGTTATCAACTGTTTTTCACGTAACTTTTCTTCCGTTATATCTGCCCATCCCATCATATCAAGAATCAGCTTTTCCATATCAACGATTGGTGAAATGAAAAAGGCTTTGTCTATCTGCTCATAATTAAATGCACACATTGAAAAATATGCTCCAATGCTGTTCGCTATTAGAATAATAGAATCATGCCCTTTCCTATATCCGTGAAAGAACTCTTTAAATTCACTTATTGCCTCCCACGGATCGTCTGCATGGTAATCCAGTCCTACCACATCATATCCTGCAAATAATGTTTTATAATGGTCAGCTTCCATAGCATTTCCACCTTTTCCATGAATATATAAAACTAATTGTCTCATGAATCTTACCTCTCTATCTTCCTTTCATGTATAAACCTGCTTTCAACACCAAAAGCAGAAATGCAAGTGCTGTTGCATATGTCTCTTCTTCATTGCACTGCCTCCGCCTATCTTTTGATACTTTCATTATACAGGATAATGCATGATGATACAGTAAAAAAACAA
>ERZ772991.361-NODE-361-length-60190-cov-6.634206_pt1 | contig 60190 bp, 98 predicted proteins | sample MGYA00511128_ERZ772991 | MGnify/ENA primary metagenome ERZ772991 (study PRJEB29015, sample SAMEA2737655) | human gut metagenome | biome: human gut; feature: human-associated habitat; material: faeces | place: China | collected 2012 ... | reverse complement strand
ATGAACCAGCCCCGAACACCCACTTAAAATTGTACACGCCAACAGGGATATCCTTTCCAACAACATAATCGCCAGCAGGGATTTGGTTCTTTTCCAGCTTCAAAGGAACTCCATTATCACGAATTTTCTTTTGTCGTTGTTCTGGCTCGGTTTGGTCTTCTTCCATATCGCCTTCTATTGATTGTTTTGTTTCAGGGTCTTTTCCTATCATTCTTGCGAGTGAATCCCTGTCCCACAATTCGACATTCAATGTTTTAGCCAGTGTTTGTGCATTCGGAGTAAAATAAACATTTGTGAACACAACGGCTTTATCTGCGCCATATTTCTTTGCACCAGCGTAAACCTCTTGAATTGGCTTTAGACCTAAGTTTGAGCTATACCGCTTGCATTGAAACGCCCATTTCTGGTTGTCTTTATTCGCAGTTATATCAACTCCGTAGTCTCCGCTTGCTTTCGTCACATTAACATTCTTGAATCCGTTTTCCCTAAGAACTTTTGCTATAAAATACTCAAATCTGTGACCTTCCATCTCGTCAATTTCTGAGAAATCAACATCTACAAGTTTATCTTCGCTACTTCGTTTCGATAGAACTGCTATCAAATAAAAAAATATAACGATTGCAACAATGGCTATCATACAACAAGTCTCCAACATTCATAAAAGCCAGCGGCTTTTCGGCTACTGGCTTTTAATTGTTTCAATGTTTAGTCCTCATAACTCGTATCAGTACGGACAAAGTGCATTTTCTTCGTTGTTCCAAGTGCAGATGCGCTATAAGTGATTTCGCCTTTTTCGTAAGTGAACGTCTTTGTTTCATCGCCGGAAGCAAGAAGAGCCAGCCCGGTCTTCTCCTTATCATTTTTAGAATCCCATGTGTAAGGTTCTGCGCTGTCAGTAGGTGCTACATAAGAGCCAGCCCAATACAAAGACTTCGTATCGCCGCCATCAGACACCCAATAGATGACAATCTCTCCATCTTTGATGTATCCAGCCTGATAACTGTCGCCTTTATCTTTTTCTTCCCAGTTCCCCGTTAAGTCAAGCGGCTCAGCCGGAGCGGAACTAGATGTAGTTTTGCTACCACCACAGCCAACCAACATAATGCAAGCCAAAGCAGCCATCAGAACTGCCGCAACGATTTTCTTTCTCATTTTTGATTCTCCTTTTCTTTGGCGTGTTGCCTTTAGCTGATTATAACACAATCTAGGCGCCAATAGGGTTCTTTTTGTATTTTTCGGAAAATTTGGAGACTTGCACAATCAGATGGGTTTGGATTTGTGAAGGAGGGGTGGGTCTTTTTTATTTTTTCGGTGGTAACGGGACTGACCGGGCGGGGCTGGGCGGCGGCTGTATACCCCACCGGTGCACCCCTGCACCATCCAGCGCACCCGGAACGGCTGCATAGCACAAGCAGCAGCGCAGGCCATGCGGGGACGATCGGAACGGCGGCAAGCGCTGGGGCGTGCAGCGCTTGTATGTTGCGTGTGCAACGTTTTTATACACTTGTACGTTTAATCTTGAATATACTATTGACTTGTACGTTTAATCATGTATAATAGTAAATGTACAGAGGATGTACACCACCACACCACCACAAAACAGGAGGGCAAAACCCATGAAAAGAACCTCTAGTATGGCATACCACGAAACAGACGAGAGCAGAGAGCTTGAATTGTACACCACCAACAACGGCGGCTTGTACCGCCAAATGATAACGCCCATTATTAACAACCTGCGCAAAAAGTACCAGCGCGGAACCTATGACGCAGACAAGGCCGTTGACCTCTGGTATAACGTAGCTACTGAGGGAGCAAAGCTGTACAATAAAGAGTTTGGCAGCGACAGCCAATGGACCCGCCTATTTAACGTCCAATGCCGCTATACTGTGGCGGTCAACCTTGAGAGCTACTATAAAGAGGAGGTAGAGTATAATGCTTGATGCAACTCAAATTTACGCCCTCTGGTACGTTGGCGGCATGATCTCCGGCGCACTGGTTATGATTGCATTTCTTAATAGCTAATAAGGGAGGGCTAAAAAATGACGTTGTTCGAAGAAAAAGTGAACGAGTACCGCGAAAACAAGCGGCTTTTGGAAGAGCTTGAAGCAATGAATGAAAGCATTAAAGCAGATATTATCTGCATGATGCAGGGCGCGCCGGAGATGGCGCAGGGTACGGCAAAAGCTATCTATAAGGACGTTCAGAGCGTCCGGCTTGATAGCAAGCTTTTGAAAACGCTGCACCCGGATATATACGCAGAGTGCAGCAGCAAGACCAGTTACAAGCGGTTTAGCGTGATTTGATAGGAGGTTTTAAGATGTTGTATCACGGTTTTTATTTGACGCTCCCGAATGGCAAGTTTTTCTGCGGGCCGTTCTCCACGTTAGAGCGTGCCCGGTTCGTAAAATCTCGCATGATTGACCCGGCCCGCTATGTAATCGCCTGCAAATCCATTCCGGCACATAAAGAAGTTTGGCGGGAGGTGATCGAAAAATGATATTTTCTTGTGCCCTGTTTTTCTTCTGGTTCTTTGCGGCGCTGTTTAAGGCCTCCAAGTAATGCCTATCGGATACTTTAGCGGGGCTGCACCGTAAAGCAACCCCGCCCCAGCCCAAAAGGGCAAAAAACTTTCTGCAAGTCCTGTTTTTAGGGCTTGCGATATGATATACTGTGAAAAAGGGCAAAAGCCCGGAAAAGAGGAAAAAGCCATGTTAAAAGACATTTCTAGCAGCGCCGCCGCCCTGTATGATGGGGGGTGGAGAAGTGCAGACGCTGAACAGCTCCGCGCAGAATACGACTTGACAGAAGAGGAAACGCAAGAGCTTTGCGCCGCCCTTGCAGACCTTGAAGAAAGAAACAACTAAAAGCAACCCCGCCCCAACCCAGCGGGGCTTTTCTTTTGCCTTGCATCTAACACGGTGCAGGGCTTTTATTTTTTCCCTGCTACAATACAGCCACGCACAAGCGTTTACAGCGCGTTTTGCATCGCCAATGCAACTTATACAGCCAACGACACAAAACAGCGTGCGGGACTTTACAGGCGCTTTTCCTGCGATTTCACCCGCTCAACCGCCAACGATACCAGACAGACACAAGCGGATATAATACCGCCTGCACCACGCTGGAGCGTATCACAGCGCCACACCGGACGTTATACAGGTCAGCACAGCATCCTATTATAATAAGGTATATAAGGGTGCAGGGGTGCACTCCTGTCGTGGATCCATGCCAAACAGTGCAGCAGATCGCAGACCGTGTCAGCCCGGTGGCGTCTCGATGCTTCCCACACCTGGCGGGGCAGTCCAGCAGCATGGGCGCGGCGGGCAGACGGAACCATTGACGGCTTGCAGCCGCGCCTCTTTTCGGGCTTTCGCCCGATAGCTAATAGAGGTCGGCAATAGTCGCAGCGTCCCAACTGGAATAGTCGTAGCTTCTCCCGGCAGATAGTCGTGGAATAGTCGTAAAGTCGTCAGACAGCCACCGTTTGAAAGTCCTATATATAGTATAGTAACGAGTTGTCCGCTGATAGTCGCAAAGCGATAGTTGTAATGTTTTCTTGCGATTTGCCGTAAAATAGTCGTGTGTTTTTTGTGCGAAATAGTCGTTTGCCTTTTAGGAAAAGAGAGATGCGATAGTCGCTAAGTCATCAGACCTCCCCAAAAATCAACATGTGTAAAGACACCTGTCAATTTTATTCTCGCCTAGCCATACCAAATTCGTATACAAACCGTACTTATTATAATATACGCTTATATATCCTAGTAACTATCTATGGATTATTTTGCTGGAATAGTTGTATCATCCGATTTGGTCTGTTCCTGCTCGATTTAATTCCCAGTAACGCACTATGGTTTTTCGGTCAATCCATATCGTTCTGCCAGGAATAGTCAATGCAACATTTTTACATATTCAACGGGCTACAAAATGAAGTCAATTCTCCATGTGAAATAGTCGTAGACTATCCACCAGTCCGAACATCACGTCAGTTCTCGCTTACGGTCTGCTCTGCTGACTAACGGTCTGGCTTTTGGAGATAGAGGGTTATAGGGAGAAAGAACCAGTTTGCAATTTCGCATAACTGTTATTTATTCACTTTTGAACTATCATGGCACACCCGGCTCCGTCAACGTGCGCGCTGGCGCATATAACGCCCGCGGACGCGCTAAACACACGGGGAGGGAAAGGGGGAGCACGGAAGATGTTAGGGGGATTATAGGGGGTAATAGGGGTTGTAGGGGAAAGAGGGGGACAAAAGGGGGGGAAGAGGAAACAAGGGGGAAAGGGGACAAAAATTTGAAAGCCATTTTCGAAAGTGACACTCGAAGCGTTTTTCGTCTCAATCAGCCCTGCGATTAGACGATTCTTTCTCAAATTCAGACCTTGCCGTCTTCTCCTGATAAATAACAAGAGAAAAAAGCATGGAATAGTCGCAGAGGGTAGTTTTACCACCAGACACCATTCCATGCTTTCCGATACAATAGTTTTGTAGCCGTGCGAGCTAAGATTAGATATTCTTGCTCTCTCGTGCCTTACGCAGACGTTCTGCAAGTGCTGCACGCTGCTCTTCGCTAATCTCACGAGTGACAGGCGGCCTGAACTTCACAAGACGTTTCGGCATCGAATAGGTCTTAGATTCCTTGCACCGCTTGGCAGACAGCTCCGCCATAAACTTGTATGTATCGGGGAACTGTTCACAGAGCTTGTCCAGCTTGCGAATGTAAACCGGGTCAGCCGTGTAGATTTCTGCGGTATCTTCCGCTGCGTTAAAGTTGATGATAGTCTCACGTTCGATGTTGGTAAGTGCCATAGTTGTTTTCCTCCTGTATTTTGTGTAGTGAAAAATATTTATGGGGTTCAGACGGTATCAGTCCATCCAAGTGTACTCTTGGAACCGTTGAATCTGCTTGTTAAACGTGATGGGAAGGTCGCCTATCCCGCCTTCCTTGTTCTTGCTTAGCCGGAACAGGTACTTGTCGGGGTTATCGCCGGACAGAAGGATGATTGCATCTGCGTCTTGTTCAATCTGTCCGCTCTCTCTCAAGTCGGAGTTGGTAGGCGTTGCTCCTGGCTTGGATGGGTTTCGATTAAGCTGTGCCAATGCCACCACAACAATGCCTGTGGTCTGTGCCAGTTCGTGCAGGGCAATGGATATAGCTGTAATGGCGGCATATCTGTCCTTTGCGCCCGTTTCGTGGATGAGTTGAAGATAGTCTACGAAGATGACTTGAGCCTTTTTACGGAGAGCCTGAGCCTTCATCCATGCCACGTTCTTTCCGGCAGCGGAGCGGATATATAAGGGCATCTTCATGTTTTTTGCCTGTCCGTCAATCTCATTCAAGCTGACCGCCTTATTTTTTACCGTGTCCAGAGGGCAGTATATTTGATTAGCCATCAGACGTGCGCCCAGCTTGCGTTTGCTGGTTTCCAAGCTGAAATAGTACACGGTGTAGTCCTGCTTTGCCATGCTTGCTGCTATTTGCAAGGACAGGGCTGTTTTGCCCGCAGACGGTCTGCCGCCGATGATAATAAAATCACCCGGTGAGATGTGCAGCGCTTCATCCAGACGCTCTAGGCCTGTCTTGATATACACAGGCTTCTCGTCCATGTGAAGCACATAGTCGTTCAGCACATCCTCGTATGTCCACGCATCTTCTTCCTCAGCTTTCAGGCTCATCGCCTCGCCCATCTGCTGGTAAATGTCTGATAGATCAGAATAGTCGGTAAGCTCGCTGGTCATCTGAAATGCCAGACCTTGCACACGAGTGAGTGCAGCTTGTTCTCTGATAAGCTGTGCCCAACGCTGCATCTGCTCCCTGTCAATTCGTACACACTCTGATTCACAGGTTTGTACACACTCCAAAAGCGTCTGTGCTACGTCTGGATGCTGCGTGTTTATCTCGACTATATCTATCTTACCACTAGCTGCCCAATAGCCCTGAACAGCCGCAAAAGCGTCTCTCAGCTCAGGTCTGAACAAGTCAAGTTCAAGGTCTGGTATGATTTCATCCACAACGCCCGGCTTGCAGAGCATGAGCGCACCGATAAATACCGTTTGAACGTCCATTGTCATAGTCTAGGAAACTCCATCTCCGTACTTTGCTCGTACTGGTCATCCTGTTTTAATGCGTAAATGTCCTGCCACCCGGCATAGATGCTCTGGTCGAGAATGGCTTTCCAATCATGCCGATCAAACTTTTCCAGCTTGTTGCAGAGCATCTGTTTTGCCCGGTCTGTCATAGGCTTTTTGATTCTTGTACGCATCTGTGCGAACTCTCGCAGGGATTCCAGCAAGGCTTTATCGCCATGAGCAAAGTCGGAGAAGATGTCAGGTTTCTTCTTGACTGTGCTTTCCAGCAAGGCCTTGACGTTCATCTGACTGTCAGTTGATACAATGGGTTCATTGTCATCTGACTTTGAACTCATAGATGAGCTGACTTTCATCTCATTTATGATATGAGGATGAACCGACTTTCGTGTAGACCATCCTTTTGACGCAATATCGCTTCTTTTCCATTCTTCATCGAGCAGATGCTTAATCAAAATGAAACAAGATTCTGCTTTTTTTGAGTTCAAAGTTGCGTCTTTTTCTTCAAAAACGTATGCACAGATTGCATCGTAGAGTTCCAATTTCTCTTTACTTTTGAGTGTGGAGATGGCTTCAAAGTAGTATCGTTGGAATGTAAAGCTGTCTCGTTTTTTGTCCATGCTCAATCCTCTTTGTAGCGTTTGTTCCATGCTTCGATGGCTTTTTCCTTGCCAAATGTTGCAGAAGTGCTCACCCCGCATTTCCCGCAGACTACCCAACTAGCCATGTCAACGTTAAGTGGATGAATCACTTTTACAGTCGGTGGTTCCGCACCGCAGAACGGACATCTCATGAGTTCTGTCACTTTCTAAATCCATCTCTTGTTCTCGTAATTCGTTTGAAAACTTCATGTAGCTTTGCACCTTTACGGTATACAGGTCTGTTGTGCTTCTGCTTGATGTAACCGCACTGCGTTTCGGACTGTCTGACAGCATTTGCAAAATGTTCAACTGATGTAGCACATCGGCTCATCGCTTCTGTTAATGCTTCAAATCCATCCATCTTTAATCCTCCTTACGCATACCATTTCGGTGCTTCGTTAAAGATCCCCACGCCTTCTGTAAAGCCAAGCCTATCTAAGGTTTCGCACATAATACCGTCCATCATGCTATGAACAATTTCCTCGTCATCGCCGTACTTACGGTACGCTTCCTGCATTTCTGCCGTAAACGCCGCAATCATATCTTGCGTAACAACAATACCGTTCTCCATAAGCCCTCCTACACCATCGGGAACGCCATCCAATGCGTCACCGTCACATCTTTCGGCAGTCTCTCGCCTATCTCATCCCAAAACTGACCATCTGCGTAACAGCCAAGAAAGTACGCTGTCGGCGAGAAGCCTTGCAACATTTTTCCATCTTTATCACGCCACGTTGTCTTAGTCGCAAGCAACAAAGGTTCCGTTCGTTCTTTCGGTGGTTCGCTTGCTGGATGCCAAAGTGTGTTACTCATAACTTGTTCTCCATCAAAGAACCACAGTTCGGACAGTAGTTGTAGCGGTCTCGGTTGTTTCTCGCATGGCAATTACTGCACATAAACCTCGTCTTATCTTCGTCTTGTGCAATCCATTCAGCGGTACGCTCTAAGGCTGTTGGGGCATCTTCCACAACTTCAATGGCATCGCCAATACCGCAGGCACGGCATTTAATTCCATTGTAGTTCTCGCAGCCATCGCAATATGCTTTCTTTATTCTTTCAATAAGTGCGTTTCGTTCAAGGTATTCTGGATAATTAGCCATTGTCCTTTCTCCTTTTAATCTCATTGCAAACCGCCTTGTAGAACGCATCCCACGTCTCATAGTCGCAAGAATCGCCAAAGCCGAACCCTGTCCGCTTGCGTTCTGCAATGTCACGTTCAAAGCAGTCAAGCGTATTATCTGTTAGCTTCGGCAGAAGCGGTGTGATGTATCCGCAGACAAGGCCAGGCATATATGACCGTCTGCCCAAGCAATAGCGCACAGCGCAGTTGCAAACCGCTCCAAAGTTATCATTAGTGGGGTCTACCATGCCTTTAGGTGCGTCTGACTTCAAATCGTTCACGCTGCATTGAAGGGCTTCTGCGAATTTTTCCAGCCGCGTTTCTTTCTTCACGCTACGCTTCTGCTTTTCAACGGCACTTACATACGCATTGGTTGTTCCAATTATCCTTGCAACATCTTTCTGCGTGATGCCAAGTTCAAGCCTACGCTTCCTGATTTTCTCCCCTGCTGTCATTTTTATACTCCTGCCTTGTATATCGCATACAATGTCGCAAACCCAATCAAATAAACTATGATGTGGATGATTGCATCTGCAAAAATCTTTTTATTCCCATCAGGAATTTCGTTCAAAAATAAATCCCATATTAAAATTTTTTCAATGAGATATGCTATTCCACATATAAATGTTCCGACCAGAAAAGAAGCTAAAACCACAATCAACGCATTTCCAAGATTACTCATTATCTTTTCTCTCCCATTCCTTGCATCCACGTTCATCCCACACGAAGTCTGCAACGTGTTCTGACTGGTCGTTCACGCACACGCCCTCTGGCTCTGCGTACCATTTGCAAGAACCACAGGACGGCTCAGATTTGTTCTCACAGGATTCTGCTGTGCATCGGATAGTCTTGCCAGCGGAGAACTGCTTGATGCCCATGCAAGAGCAATGTTCGGTGGTGCAGTAAACATCCATTATCTCTCCCCTCTCTTTCTCCTTCTGTTGGCATTGAATCGCCCAATCACTCGCTTATACTCTTCATAGCACTCCGGGCACAGGTCGCCTGTGTCCCTGCGCCACGCCCAGTCTTTGAAGTATTCGTCAGGGTTCATCATCCTGCCGCCCTGCGCCGCTCCGCAGCGGTCGCATACTCGCTTGTGGTAGATTCCTCTGTCAGTCTGCATTATTCATCCTCCCCAACATCCTTGAACAGGATTTCTTTGTCGGCTTTCCAGTCTTTGATTTTGCAAGGAATGTTTGTGCCGGGCACGGTCTTTTTCAGACCGTCCATCTGCCAGATGTTCCACGAGATGATAGCAGCCATGTTGCGAACCTTCCCAGCGTCAGGCTCTATGCCAAACAGCCACTTAAAGTTCTCTCGCCATGTCAGGAGCATATTTGCTCTTGCAAGCAACAGGCTGTCACCCTGCCACTCATAGCCGTATGTAGTCGTCGCTGCGTCCTCTGCCACATCGTGCCATGTCCAGACATTCCAATCAAACCAGTTGTTTACACATTTCAGTTTGCGGTCAAACAGTCCTTTCCGCTTTGGTACTGGAATCTTTTTTCCTGTTACCGTGTCGTATCGGTTCACAAGGAATGGCGCTTCTCCGCAAGTGATTTCAAGGACTGTCGAATGGATGTACTTGATAGGCTCTTTCTTCATATCGGGCATCGCACCGTTTTCTTCGCCCATGTCTATCATCTTTTCGCAAACCCAAGAAGGAGTGAAAACCTCTGCTTTTGCTTTTGTTCTCTTCTTCTGCTCATCCAGACGCTTTAGAACTCGTGGTACTGGCGAGCATTTCTTGATTTGTTCTAACGTGATTTCATCCGCAAAGCCCGCACCCAGTTCAGGCGGTGGCTCTGTCGCCCAGATGATGTTTTTGCCAGTCGTACGGTCTTTCAGCAAAATAAACAGCGCTGCTGACAGAATCGGGTCGGAGAAATCAACCAACCGTTGTTTCATTTTCCGCTACCTCTCTGTACTCCACGTCAATTCCTTTCGGCAAAGCCGTCTGGTACTTCTGGGCAAGCTGCTCTGCGCTCTGGGCATCGCCCAGCGGCTGTTCAGGCGGCGCAACGGTGACTTCCACGTTGTCACGCATACCAAAGTAGTTCTTGGCTCGGAAAATCCACTCTGCCGGGTTCTCCTGACCATACATACCGTTGTACGCCCACATGGACTGCATTTGCAGAATCAACTTCAAGATGTACTTCTGCTGCAAGCTGTCGTCACGTCGTTTGCCCGCCATAATCTGCTTCAGGCTCACCCATTCGATGCCTAGCACCAGCGCAATCCATTCCACCACAGGGGAAATTCTGGCTTCGATGCAAGCGTCAAAGAAGAAGTCAAGACGTTGCTGCACTTCAATCGGGTTGTTCATGTCCACGCTCGGAAGGTCGCCAAAATACTTTGCAGCAATCATGCCGATGACCTTCTTGTCTTCTTCATCGCCGATTCTTGACTGCAAATCCCCTTTGTTCATCATCTTTGACTTCTCGATAGCCAACTCCTGTCGCTCTTTCATCTTTTTACTCACCTGTGAGCGGATAGATTTCCGCTTGTTAAGCATCTGTTGTTTCTTCTTCTCACGCTCTTTCTCACGCTTCGCAGCGGCTTGCTCTTTCGCCTTTTGCGCTCGCTTCTCACGCTTTTTCTTTTCAGCTTCGGTCAGCGGCGGTCTGCCACGACCACGCTTCGGGGGTGTTGCCATGTATCAGACCTCCTTTGGTGGTTCAGGAAGTGGCATCCAATGGGTAACATTTTTGAATGGGATGCACTCTCTTGCTTCACACCAACCACCGTTTGCATCATAATAGGCTACCCAGTCACCAGCTTTTTCGTCGTGAACCAGAACATAATCGCTGGCAAAATCGTTTTTCGGAACATCAGGAAGTCTATCTTTAACACTAATCCATTCGTTCATGTTCTCACCTCTTCATCTTCGTTTCGATGTTTCTCAGTTCCCGTGCAATCCACAAGATGGAGCAGCAGTTGTCCCACTGCCGCCACCAAGCGCACTTTTCTTTCTCGCATACGCACCGACCAAGCGGATTGCTGGTCATCTTCATCGGGCAGTAAAGTTCATTATCCATTGGTTATTCCCCGTTCATTTCATAACATTTGCTTTCGTTCTCGTTGAGTCCCAAACACCAAGCTAACTCGGAAGCAATTTTCTGATAAATGCCTTTGGCGTTAAGCTCAGTTTCGGATTTCGCACAGCCGCTATAAAGACCATACAGAAAAGCCAGCCTTTCACGCCCTACCATGTTGATATCCTGAATCATCATTTTTACCTCCCAAGAAATACAAACGCCCACTTCATCCATTCGGGAATATCTGCAGAAAACAAGCCCTTATACATAAAGATGGAAAGTACGATAGACGAAACTGCCACGATTGCAATAAAAGCAATCACAATTCCCTGAAAAATCGCAAACATTCTGCGACTTCTTTCCATGCTCTTTTCAATGTCATATCTGTTCATGTTTTTACCTCCGCCCCATCATAACCGCCGTACAAGCAACCAGATACACGTTGATGAACGCCCAGACGAGCATTGCCTGATGTTTCTCAAACAGGTTGTCTGCCATGTCCTTGATTGTCCGTTCGGACTGAACTACTACCGCCAGCAGGACTAGGCAGACCAGCCAGCGAGTTACAAATTCAAACATTGTTATCCTCCATCAAATCGTCCATGCTCAACTGACCGCTGATGTTGTCATCTTCCATCCACCAGCGGAATACGTCCATGCCGGTCTGCCAGCCGCACGGTAAGCCTTTTGCTTTTCTGACATCAAGCATTCTTTCAAACGCAGAAATGTACATTTTTTCATAAGAAGGCCAGCGCATAAACTCACGCTGTCTGCCCCCCTACCGGCCATAGGGCAGCCGATGCAGCCAACACGCTTCTGTCCTTCGCAGTAAAGCGGATTGATAGGCAAGTGCTCGCTGTGCGTGTAGTCCCATACATCATCATCCGACCAATCTACAATAGGATTGACGGTCATTTTGCCCTTGAGGTTGCAGGTTTCAAAGAGCTGCCGCTTTTCATCGTTATCTCCCATCAGGATGATGCGCTTTTCTTTGTCATGATGGCTAAATTCCATCGTTCCACGGTTTTTCTTTCTGTTTGTGGATTCAGCCCAACGAACGCCAGTGGCAATGAATCGATTTTTTCCAGTGTTCTCTTTCAGAACAGCACAGCAGTACCGCACAAGTCGTGTGGGCGGCATCAGCTTTTGCGGAATCAGCGTCCACATGGACACAGGTTTGTCCTTGTACCGTGGCATTATAATGGAGCATTTGATTCCACGCTTTTCCATCTCCTTGAACTGCTCACGGATGAAATAGACTGTCTCCGGCGCATCTGCTGTGGTGTGGCTGTTGACCACCTCGAAGTTGATTCCGGCGCGTTCAGCCAGTGCCACAAGCACTTGCGAATCCTTGCCGCCAGAGTATGTGACCATCAACGGTTTCTTGTACCGATGCTCTGATAGCCTTGCAGCGTCCTGCAACCGTGCGATTGCAAGCTGTTCCTTATCCATTAGCTCCACCTTTCCCTCAGCTCTTTTTCGACCTGTTCTGATTTTGTGGTGATGTAATCCGCAAACTCGTCAGGTGTCATGTCCTCGTTTTTGAACTGACCGACCATCTCCCAGTACCTGTCACCAATGCGGATGATTTTCTGCGCCTGTTCATCGCTCAGGTCTGCATCGCACCGAAGGTTCTGGATCAGTGCGCCCCATGTGGCGGCGATGCCATCCAGAGCCATGCGAAAACCGTACAACTGGTTCTGCCGTGCGATTTTGCGGAGGTTGGTCGGCTTGACCTGTTTACCGCACAAAGGGCAGTTTCCAAATTTATTCATCCGACTGCTCCTTATCTTGAAGTCGATGGAGCCAACGGTAGTATTTTTCACTTGAAATAATTTCAATTCGCTCATGCGCTTTTCCGTCACCCGAAGCACCAAGCGCAACCATGCACACCATAACATCTGCGTATTCCTCTTCAAACGCCTTTCGGCATTCCTCTACGCTCTTCGGTGTCGGGTTCGTCCCATCCAGCGCACGGCGCAGCTTCAACGCAGCCTGTGCCAACTCGGACGCTTCTTCTGCCAACTGCGCCAAGATTTCGGTTTTAGGCAGGATGTCTGAAATTTTCTTACTCACTTTTGTTCTCCTTTCAGCCAGTCGTTCAGCTTTGCCATGCAAGAGGGGCAAAGAAAAAACGGGTCATCTGAATAGATAAAAATTTTCCTATTTTTCTTTGTAATGCACCTGCAAATAGAATTGTTTTCTACTCTTTGCGTCCACTCACTTATGGAGAACTCTGGATATTCAAATGTTTCACCGCATCTATCGCATTTCATTGTCATGCTTGGCTTTCCTCCAATCTCTTCAGCAGCCCATCCACGTCATACCGCCAATGGACACGCAGCCTTTTTGCTTTGACCTCTATCCCCTCTTGCTCTGCCCACTGCCAAGGGATGCTCTTGCGGCTTTCGTTGTATCGGAACGCCAGAACCTTGCTGGCAGGGATTGCAAAGGTGCGGTTGACTGCCCTGTAATTGACTATCACATGGGCGGTCTGACCACTGTACCCCATTGCATCCACCATGTCCGTGATGTGCTTTTCCTTGCGGTATTTGCACTTTGCCTTGTCGTACTTTCCGAACACCTTTTCCAGAGGGATAGAGGGCGTTTCGATGGTTTTCAGTTCAAACAGGTGGTTCATCGGGTAACGGTACACAAGAAAGTCGCAGATGTTGTCGATAGAGAAGGACAGGTTCTCGTTGCCGCCGTAGTACGTGGCAGCACTGTCTTTCAGGCGGTAGCACCACGCATCGTATGGGACGGATGCTTTGAAGTCTGCTTCAAACTGCTTGCCGGTGTTCATTCGTTGCCCTCGATTTTTTTGGCTTCTCTGATACGCAGTCTGGCAAGTTCGCTATTTGCATATCGCAGTTGCCAGCTACCAAACCATCCTTTGTGAACAAGTTTTCCGGCGCAGTAAACAAACTCCTGCTTCATCAATTCATCAAGTGAAATAATGTAATTGCCCGGCTTATACTTTCTTTTTCTCATCCTCGTTCACCTCTAAATTCACTTCCGAGAAACCGTTTCTTGCCACGTTCCCTGTGCTTGTCCTCATAATCACGGTGGTACACGCTCTGGCTGTGGTTCAGTTCATACACGAATGCCTTGCGCTCCTCGAAGTCTTTCTTCTCTGCCTTGTACTTCTCGCAAGTGTCGTGGCAAGCTGTGCAGCGAGATTTGCAGTTGAGACAACAGGTAATCATTCTTCGCCGAATCTCCTTTTTGTAACGGCAATGGGAAACTCTTCGATTTCGGAAGCCCATCGTGCCGTACCGTTTCCATAGGTCTTTTGCCAGACAAGTGGGAAGCCACCTATACCATCGAACAGACTTCCTAGCGTGGCATTTTTGACCAGATAAGGTTTCATCTTCTGTGCAATCCAGAGCCACTGCGGCAAAGCGATGGAGTTGCCCAGTGCCTTGTATCTTGGGGTGTCTGCGGGTTTGTGTTTTTTGCCTTTTGTGTCCACCCACTCGCCAATATCTGTCCACCCGTCCGGGTAGCCTTGCAGGCGTTCGCACTCTGTCGGTGTGAGGTGGCGCACAATCCAGCGAATGGTTTTCTCTGCAACCAGACACTCGCTGCCATTGCCGATGTTTCCTGCTTTCGCTTTCAAGGTTGAGCATTTTCCGCTTTCCTTATAGTGGCTGAAAGACTGTTCGTTGAAGGTCTTACGTTCGATAGCGATAGCTGTATAGTCTGGGATTCTATTTTCGTGGTCGCCGGTGATGGTAGGCACTATTTTCCCATCGCCATTGCCCCGTGCATCAAACACTTTTCTATCTGTTATCATCGGAATATACCCACCGCCCATGCCCATGCTTGCTGGAAGCGTTGGGCAGATGCCGGTCTGTGAGACCGTTGCATGGACTTGGTTACTTTCTAGAACAATAGGTTGGTGCCCGTGTTTCGATGCCCTCAATGTTCCAGTAATGTTATAAGACACGCCCATTACTCCGCCACCTTGGTCGTTCAGAATCGGAACGGGCTGGAAAAGCGTCTGGTCTTGGAGGGTCGATAGCGTCCCGACTTTTTCTGTTTGCACAAGTGCGCCCTTTCCGCCTCCGGCACAACCAGAGCGGATTTTAAGAGAGTACGCAGCTGCTTCTCTGCTTTCTCTCTTATCTGTTCTTTCCTCTCGTTCAGAGCGGCCAGCTTCTCCCGTCTTATCCGTTTCTGTTCTTCTGCAATCAGCATCTCCATCGCCTTTGCGGCCGCGCCCGGCTCCCACCACTCCATCATTTCCAGCAGGGCAGTTTGCAGTAAGTCCGGCAATTTCTTTCCACGCCGGGATGCGCGAATCAGGATGCCTTGACAGGCTCGTTCGCTCAAATAGTATTTCAGAGGCGCGTTGACCTCCAAAATCTGCGACAAGAGCGATACGTTTTCTTCTCTGGGGTACTCCCCAGTATTGAGCATCGAGCTGTCTCCAAGCCAAACTCCATCCGTTTCCGGCAATTGCTCCGGCTTTGCTCCATCTGCCCCCCCTACCCGAAGGTCGAGGAATTGAAACGTCTGATTGTTCCACGCGGGCAAGTTCTTCCAGCACGGCTCTGAAATCTTCTCCTCCGTTGGAGCTGAGGGCTCCTGGCACGTTCTCCCAAATAGCGAAAGTTGGATGCAATCCATTTGTGCTTGACCTCATTTCCTTTATAATCCGAACCGCCTCCATGAACAGCCCGGAACGTTCTCCTGCAAGTCCGGCCCTGCGTCCTGCAATGGACAAGTCCTGGCATGGGCTGCCAAACGTGATACAATCCACAGGTTCTATTTGGTCGCCGTGAATCTTTGTGATGTCGCCCAAGTGCTTCATCTTTCCAAACGCCCGTCCAGCCAGATAGCGCAGCTCTTATATAAGGTAGGAAACCAATGCTTCACAGGTTAAAATGGCATGTCATCTGCGTTGCCCTCAATCACAGAAAAGTCATCGTTTCCGCCATTCGAGTAGCCAGAACCAGACCCACCAGCCAGCGTTTTCTTCGGTCTGACCTCATAGTCACCGGAACGAATCTTGTCCACGCTGGTGAAACGGTCAACGACAAGCTTTGTCTTGATGTTTCCATCGTTGCCCATGTACTCTTCCTCACGGAGAACCACACCGACCAGCTTTCCACGCAGGGTCTTTTCATCGTTGTTGAACTTGTAGCCTGGATTGGACTGCTCCACAGCGGTGATAAATCCCTTGAAGTACGGCAGCGCCTTTTCCTTGTAGCTCTTGATGGTCTTGCCACCCCATGCCCACTCGCCCGGATTCAGCTTGCCATGCTCGATAAGGGAAGCGGTCTGCTCACGCCAGTAGCCCTTGAACTCGCCCTCTGTGACTTCCCACTCGATGTTCAGACGCTCCTTTTTAGGCTCGTCCGTTGCCTTGCAGATACCGGCAACATAGCCTCCAACAGGCAGGTCACGGCGTTCGGTGGCTTCCTGTACGTCATTCCAGTTGATGTTCTTCATCTGTTACTCTCCTTTGTTATCCGGCTGAACCGGGATGTTGTAATACTCACGGATGGTCTTGTCTACAGCAGCGAGGTCGTTCTCGATCAGCGCATCGTTGAACATCCCCAGAGGGGTTTTCACGGTATCCATCCCATCGTTGCGAGTGCTGAACAGGTATCGCCCATCCTGCACAACGGTTTTCAGAACGATGGTGAAGTACCCTTCCACGCAGACTTTCTCGTCCAGCAGCTTGCCGATGGTCTTGAACTTCTCGCCGCCATCACCGTCACGCTCGCTGTGCCCGAAAAAGTAGACCACCACATCGTCCGGCAGCTCCTTCGCCCGCATCAGCAAGGCGTTGAAGTTGGCTGCCATGTCGGTAAACTTCTGGTATCCGGCAACCTTTGCGTTCCGCATGAACTCGCCGGTCATAAGGTAGGTGGCATCGTCAATGACGATAGACTTACGTTTGGTGCTGTGGATTGCGGCGTCAATCTTGCCGTAGTCGTTGGTGATATAGGTTTTCATGTTGCTGCGGAACGGCAGCGGCTTGCCAAGCACGTTGATGACCGCAACCTGTTCCGTGTCAAAGTTCCGAAGCGAAGCGGACTTTCCGCTGCCAGAATGACCATAGACCATTACTAATACTGCCATTTTTCTTTCCTTTCTTCGGCTTCATTAGGCTTCATTGTTCTTGCTTTGGCTTAACTTGGCTGTACAAAATCAACCAGCCATCAGTTCTTCCAGCTGTGCACGGAGGCCTTTCAGCTCTGCTTCCCTGTCCTCAATCTCATACTTCAAGTCCTCAATCGCTGCCAGCCGGTCGGCTTCCTTGGCTTTCGCCATCTGTTCGTTGGTCATGAAGTACACGCCGTCCTCCGGCTCTGTCACGCCACCGAATCTGTCAAGGTTAATCATTCTTCGACTTGCCTCTCTTGCGCTGTTCTTTAATTTGCAACGCACTGTTCCACTGGTCTTTGTCGATTTCGATGGTAGACCACCGGTAGTTACATACAAGGCACTTCTTGCGGCGAGCGATGCTGTCATAGTCAGGTCGGCTGTCAACCGTTGTGATGTTGTCGCTGCCGCACATCGGGCATTTCATCGTGCATCCCTCCACTCGCTGGTGTGGTGGGCAACACGCTTGATTTTCTGACGCTCGCGTTCGCTGCGCTCTTCTTCTTCGGCGCTTACTGCCAACGCACACAGCAAGATAGCCGTTGCAAGAAGCCCGCAGGACACAATCACCCAGCCAAGCATCTGTGCGGTGGTCTGGCAGCCCTGAATCGCGTCCCCGCACCCAACTGCTGCAATTGCCACGATCAGCCCGATCATGGACAATGCTGTTCCTTTCAAAGTTTTCATTTTACCCCCTTAATATAAGTTCAAAGTAATATGGCTTCGTACCATCAATGGCTATTTCCGCGTCCAGCACTTTTGCAAGCCTTAAAAGTGTTCCTGTTCGGACGCCAGTCTTGTTGAATACTTTCTTTTTGCCCAGAATTCCATCCAGTGTAGGCCTTGAAACTCCGCTTTGTCTGCTTAAATCGCACAACCGGATATTCCTTTCCTGCATCGCTTCTGCGAGTGTCATCATTTTGTACCTTTGGGCCCCAAAATCCAGATCGTTGCCATCAGAGCACCGACACCAATGATGTACCATGTCGCCTTAGCTCCGATTAAAAGCTCGATGTGATGCACCAACCAGAAATTCAATAGAAACGTTGCGAGAACTAATGCCAGAACAATGCCCCAGATCAGGGCGATTTCTACCAGTGCTTTCATCTTTGTCCTTTCTATTATGTATGTGTTCCAGCCTGTCTTTCTCCCGGCTGTGCCATCGAATCTCCCGCTTTCCATAATATTTTCCGTTCACATTTACCACCTATCAATCGTTCCGAGCTGTAGCCCAAGCGCTACTTTGCCGTATGTTGTGCCAAGTTCATTTGCCTTTGCTTCGATTTCCTCGATGGTGTAGCCCTTATTCTTTGGCTTTTTCCGCTTTGGCTTCTTGTACTGGCCGCTTTTACCGTTTTCTTGATATTTCTTGCGCAGCTTTTTTTGTAAGTCTGCGTAAGCTGCTTTCTGGCACTCTGCGTGATACTTCTGGCAAACATTTCTCCGCACAAGCGGTTTACCGCACCAAGCACAAGGAACCGGCTTTGCGGTTTCTTTACGTTTTGCTTCAGCTCGTTTTCGGTTACGTTCTCTCCATCGCTCCAAATTTGCAATGCTGTAGCAGTTAAGGCAGTATTTTCGATTCGCGGCTACCATTCCAAGAAGAGCTCCACAGCGCTCACAGTATTTAATCTCCACGCTGCTCTCCTGCTTTCTTCTTGGCTTCCCGATTGTGGCGTTCAAAGCACTGGTTCAGCATCTTTTCCATCCAGAACACCTTGTTGGCATCGTTTCGGGACACGCCAGCAGCCATTGCCAGCTTCAGCCTACGCTTGCGGCTTTGCGCCTTGCGAAAATTCGTCACCAACCCTCACCAGCCTTTTTGATGATGAACGCAGGCACGTCTTTGCCGGTAGCACGGCACAGACAGTCGCACTTGGCAACCCAAGTATCAAAAGAAGCAGAAGGGATGCAGCACGCTCCATTTCGTATAAAGCTTTCATCATCCGGTTTACTAAGCCAAACAGAAACTGCCTTGTGGCAGTACGCTTCCGTGACTCCGCTCCATTCAATGTTGCACCCGTCCAAGCACAACTGTTCCATAATCTTCATCGCCAGACGCTTCGCTTCGGCGAGTTCCTCTGCTGTCCACTTGAGCTTTTCAGATTCGTAGACCTTGACCGCCTCGTCAATGGCAAATTTCGCATCGTCCGGGTGCTCTAGGTCTACTTTCAATGTCAAAATCTGTTCCATGTTCAGCCCTCCGCTTTCTTGCTCTTTTCCGTCTTTAAGAAGAGATTAACGAAATAGACCTGACCGATGCCGGTCACCTTCGGGGTCTTGTTGATGGAGGTGTGCCCATCGGAATGTGCAATGGACGTTTCCTTGATTTCAAACAAGCGAAGTTCCATAGACTTCTGCGTTGGCATATTGTAGTCCGTCCGCTTCTTGTCTTTAATCAAGTATCCGTTCTCACGCATCCACTGGAACAGACGGTTCTGCCCCATCTGGATGCCGTTCTGCGACAGCAGCTTTGCCATCTCACCAACGAGAATGCTCTGGCCGCTTGCGCTCACAGCGTCAGCGAAAAGCGCTTTCGGCTTCATGGTTTCAATCTGCTTGTCCTTCTCTTCCAGCTCTTCGTGCGCTGCGATCAGCGCAGTTGCAAGGAGCTGTGAGCGGGTGAGCCGTGGCTGTTCGGTCAGCTTCTTCTCCATCTCGTTGAACGCCGCAATATACTTCAGCTTCCATTCAAGGGCAGTCTTGCCGGTGAAACCCATAGCCAGCAAGGTGAAACCGTCACGGTTCATCATGTACATGGGGTAAGTCTGACCGTTCTGCTCGTGGGTGTACTCGGTCTTGTAGAACATGTGGGTGTCCCCATTTTTGGGGAGACCCTTCATAATATCTTCGATGTCACGCATCACATGGTCATGACGCTTCTCGAAGCTCTCTGCAATCTGACGGCTGGAAACCACAGGCTCGCCATTCTGCATAGATAAGATAATGTCGTTCATTTTTAACCCTTTCTTATGATTTACTGCTTATCTCTTACAAGAAGAGCGTCCACCGACACGCGGAAGTAATCAGCGACTTTCACAAGCTGTCGAATGCTCGGCCCATTTGCGGAGCGTTCCCACTTGCCCAGTGCGCCGTTGCTTAAACCAGCAGCTACTTCCAAGTCAGTACGAGACAGACCATGTAACTTGCGAAACTCGTCGATTTTAGAAAGATTCACTAGCCATTCTCCTTTCTGGGCTTGCATTTTACTAGAAAATATGCTACTATGTAGTTGCGAGGTACAAAGTGAACATTTTCCAGCGACTTCCTGATAGATTTGTCAGGGGTCTTGGTTTTTGTTTGCCCTGTGCTTCATATTATACTAGCCAAGTGGCTATTTTTCAATAGTCAATCTTCAATTTTGTGAACATTTGGCTATTTGCACAAAAAGAGAGGTCTTTTTCTATGCGCAATGTGGAGCGAGCCAAAAGAATCGCTGCCGACAAGGGTGTCAATATATCCTTTGTGTGCAGAGAAATCGGAAAAAGCAGAGGTTATATCTCTCAAATGCTGACTACCGACAGGGATTTTCCAGATGAAATGCTTTTGCCAGTAGCCAACGCGCTTGGCGTTACGGTTGAGGAACTCACTGGCAACCAAAAAGAAAACCCGCCCCAGCAGCCGCAAAGTGAAGTCGATGCGGATATCAAATGGATTGAGCAGAAGTTGGTGGAGATGTCAAAAGAAAAGCGCGAAGCCTTGATGAAGCTTATCAAAACAATGTGAAAGGGATGCCAATGAAAGGAACGAGCTTAGATAAGGCAGTTTTCTTTGGCGGCATTGGACTGCTTGTTTTTTCTTGCAACCTGCATGGGACACCCAGCGCTATTGTTGGTCTCGCTGGAATTGTTCTTTGCTGTTACAAGTGGCAGGCCTGCTTTGGCACAAAAGCAGAAAGAAAAGCCAAAAAAGAAGCACAAAAAGTTCAAGCAGAAATGGAAGTGGCGCAGGAAAGAGAAGAAATTAGGGCTGCGCATAACCCTGTAAAAGCAAAAATTATCGTTTCCAACACTAGCAAAAAGGCAGGGAGCGCTGCCATCCGCACTGCCATTGGCAGTTCAATTGCCGGTTTGCCCGGTGCTGTTTACGGAGTAGCATCCGCAAAATCTAAAACCAGCGTCACGTTTTATGTGACGTATGAAGATGGCCACAGCGGAACTGAAACCGTAAAATCTGATTCTAGCCGGTTCTTAAAACTGATGAAAGTCTGTAAGGATTGACCCGGTACAAATAAAACCCCTTGCGCCGGGCTTTCAGTAGCCTTATGCGCAAGGGGTTTTGTCATGCGTTAGCTATTATTTCTTTAGCTGCCGGAATTTTATCAGGGTGTTCTAACAGCCATGCGATAAACCTGTCAATCTTAGCTCTTTCTTGTTCGCTCATTGCAGCATATCCTCCCGATCAGTAAACGCGAATGTTCATTTGATACGATTATACATCTTTTAGTTGTACAGTCAATATAATTTAAACAACTTCGTAAAAATCGAACGTTTTCTTCACATCCGTTACTTTGCATCGGGGAAGCCAAAAATTGCAATGACAATGATTAAGAGCCACATTAAGTTTAAGTTACCCTTTGCTTTGTAACATTCCGTTGAGTATGGAACGAAAGGGATTATTCGGTAAATCGTCCAGCACATCTGCTTTGACGAGAGCGTTTGTGCTGATGCTGTGCGAAACATTGTTTAGCTGCACAATGGCATCGTCCAAGTCTTTTACGGTTGCTCCACGCCGTTCCATTGACTGGAGGAAAGTTTTCACTTCTTCAAGAACGACAGGGTTTTCGGCTTTATAGAATCCATCCGTAAAGTCCATCTTCTTCTCCTTTCACAGCTCCACGAGCTGTCCGTCAATGCGTTCGATGCTATCTGCCGGGTCGCGCCCATCGTCTAAGGCGGCTACGGCACGCTCTAGGACGGCTTTTGCTTCTTCGTAAGCAAACTTATCAGCATCGTTGTTTGCAAGGTTGTAGACCAGCTTTAAGGCGGTCTGGCGGGCATAGGGTATAAGCATGGTGTCGATTTGGTTCATATACTAGCCCTCCCACGGTTTTGGCGTTCTGTTTTCGGTCGGTTCAGATGCGGGCATCCCGTCAATGATAATCATATTGTTACCTCCTGTTTGATTATTTTTTCGATGTTACAGTTATAACACAGGCTGCTGTTGGTTCTCCATAGCAGCTTTTTCCATTTTTTGGCTTGTCGAATCCGGCAGTTTTGCAGAATTTTGTTGAAAGGGCGTGAATTTATGGATGAATATTTGATAAGAACGGCCAAAGCATTAGAGATGGCACGGATGCGTTCCGGTCTGAGCCAGCAGAAATTAGCAGCACGAATGGGCGTGAATCGTGGCACGATTGCCAACTGGGAGCAAGGTCTGGCGGCTATTTCCCTACCAATGGCTATGCGCTGGTTCACCTGTTGCGGCGTATCGGCGGCTCGATACATGGACGCTTGCATTTATCCTGGACTGCTGGAGCATCTGGAAGACGACCTTTCCAACATGGAAAAGCGTCAGATTCTCATAGATGCCATGATTGAATGTTCTTCCTACGAGATAGATGCTTTGTTGTACATCCGGTACGGAGATCACGGTTCAGACCACATGGGCGTGCTGACGGAGGTTCTGGCAAACCTCCATACGCCATTGAAGGACAGGGTCTCTGTTTGCCGGATGGTATCGGGCAACTATGAGATAGCACAGGCTACCGGAACAGACCCAGACCCGAACGGAACCGCCCCGAAGATGGAGATTCTCTATCAGGCGCAAGATGCCGGAACGGAAGCTGCTATGAAGTCCAACGATTCTTATACCGTAAATCCGAATAATATAAGCGGCTGATTGTCGAATTATCGTTGTTTATGATGAACATCTTGTACACCTTTCAACGAATTGATTTCTAATTGTGATGCAAACACTTCTCTTGTTGTGCAAATAAATAACGTTAATACGTTATGTTATCGCTCACTTTAGCAAAATTATATTTTGATTGTCAAAACAAAAACCTATGCACATTGAGTACACCGTTGCGTAAAATTGACTTTCATTTTGATAAAATAAGAAAAAATTAGAGATTATGGAACTTCTTCTTTTGTTTAGTAGAAGATTATTTAACTCTTGTTTATAATCTTGTTTATATATAATGTAAGAATGGGTACGAGATGTGCATGATGGGGTACGAGATGTGCATAAGCGTGTACGAGATGTGCGTCAAATAAGGGGGTCTAGGTGTACAAGATGTGCATGAGCCAATATAAGTGAATAAAACTATTGACGTGTACACCATTATGTGATAAAATTGGTGTACAGAGAAAGGAGATGTACACTATTGGCAGACCTTTATGAAAATAACTTGATCGAAAAAAGCAAGGCGCTTGTTTGGGCAGAGTTTAATGATTACACTGTTGGAGAGCTGCGGCTTTTGGAAGTGTATCTTAGCCGTATCAACCCTAGAGATGAAAAATCTAGTGAAGTCAAGTTTACCCTTTCGGAATATTGCGATTTGCTTGGACTGCGTGTTAATAGCAGGAACATCGAGAAGCAAATCGAACATTTTCTTGGCAACGTTGTGACGCTTCCTCTTAATGACGATGGAAGCGAGTACAATATGTATACGCTTTTTACGAAAGCAAGCGTTACGATTGATAAGAACTTAGGAATGTACGTTGTTACTCTCTGTTGCAACCCTGAATTGAGAAGTGTATTCTTTGATATTGCCAAGAGCGGTTATATCAAGTATAGACTTCGCTACACGGTAAAAATGAAATCGCAGTATAGCATTTTACTTTATTCGATGCTGCGAGATATGATGAATCGCGGCGGAGACCATTTTGATATTAGCATCAATCGGCTTCGTTCACATCTCGGCGCAAATGCAGGATGCTATGAAAGTTTCAAGAACTTTAGACGGAGAGTTTTGGATGCAGCGGTTGAAGAAATCAATGATGTGTCCGACATTTATGTTACTTACGAAAAAATCTCGTTTGGAAACAAGGCGGTTGCGATTTCTTTTGCCGCTAAGAAAAAAGATGAAAAGCCTGTCGCCGAATTAAAGGCGAAAGAATATAAAGAAGAACTTCCATTCGATGATGACATTCCTGTCGGCAAACCGAATAAAAAGGCTTACAGTGATGTAGATTGGGAGAATATAGCGCCAGACCTTGAGAAATCAGAGTGCATCGGCATTGCAAGAATGGTTGGGAAAAGAATGGCCGAGAGCTTCCCTACTATTAAGGCTCATAAGAAGAAAGCTGCCGTTGTAAACATTGTGAGTAATGCGTACAATAAAATTTTAAGAGACAAGAAGGAATGGCCTGATAACCCTGCTGGCTATCTTTACAGAGTTATCGAAAACTCTGACTTAGACGAGTTTTCGACTTTTGACGATAGCTTCTTGAAGTAGTCATACACAGTAAATAAAGAAAGAGTGATAAAATGGCAAAAATCATAGCTGTTGCCAACCAGAAGGGCGGCACAGGAAAGACCACCACAAGCACCTGTCTGGCTGGTGCGTTGCAGTTGCTTGACAAGAAGGTCTTGCTGGTGGACTGCGATGCCCAGTGTAACGCAACAGACACCTACGGCGCACAGACAGAGGATGTGTGTACCCTGTTCGATGTAATGACCCGGCAGGGCACAGTAGAGGAAGGAATCCAGCACTGTGAAGCTGGTGACATTCTGCCGTCTGACAATGCAATGAAGGACATTGACGAGCAGCTTGTCCGGGACATTGGCAAGAACTTCCGGCTGCGTGAAGCACTGGAATCCATGTCTGCACAGTACGATTACATTGTTTTGGACACTCCCCCGCAGCTCGGCCTTGCACTTGTAAACGCGCTGATCGCCGCAAACGGCATCATCGTGCCTATTACGGCAGACCGCTATGCACTTGCCGGATTGAGCCAACTTTCGCAGACCATCGGTGATGTTCGCAGATACTTCAATCCGACTTTGAAGATTGAAGGTCTGCTTCTGAACCAGTACAAGAGCCGCGAGAACCTGTCCAAAGAGGTTGTGGAGCAGCTTCCTGTGATTGCACAGAGCATGGGCACAACCCTGCTGGATGTGAAAATTAGACCGTCTATGGGCGTTCGTAAGGCGCAGGCAGAGCGGCACAGCCTGTTTAGCGGTGACACGGCAAAGAGTACCAGCGCAGAGGATTTCAAAGAGCTGGCAAAGAAGATTGTAGAGGGGGATGTGCAGTGAATGTAGTTAGATATAAAGAGCTGGAAAAAGCCGAGTTTGAATTGCAAAGCAAATTCAGCTCGAAAGATGTTATGTTTTTCCGCCGAGGAGATGGAATAGACAATCCGATTTATTATGTTGTTTCACAAAGACATTGTGGGGCGTTAAGTTCCGAAGAAGCCATAAAAGCCGGAAAAGTTTTGATTGAAGCTGGAAATGCGGCGAAATCTTTTCGGTACAACGGGTATTTTATTGATTGGAGTGACACACAGTGAAAAAGTCCAGCAAAAAAACATCCGGCTTGTTGGGCGGGTTTGATTTCCAGCCTGTTTTTTCGGAACAGCCATTAAGCCGAAGTGAGCCAAAGGAAGAAGAAGTAAGCCAAACAAAGCCGAACGAAGCCGAACAAGCACCGATTAAGCCAAGTGATGCAACAGACAGCCATGCACAGCCGAACGAAGCAAAATTAAGCAGTATTAAGCCGAAGCAAGCCAAAGACAGCGAAAGACAGCCGAGTGATGCCGTGTTAGGCGAAGGTAAGCCGAAGAAGCTGAAACAGGCAAAGGAAGTGCAACGCCTTATCGAACAAGGCGATGTGCCCGGCGCATTAGCCGAAGCTGGTTTGACAAAGAAAAAATTTCCGATGCCGGAATCGCATCAGGGCGTTGCAAGCGGTGACGGGAAGCGTTCAAAGCGCATTACCATCCTTATGAGCGAGGAAGAACGTAAGTACATCAACCGTGAAGCCAGACGGCACGGAATGACCATCGGGCAGTTCGTATACGCTCTGGCTGCTGCTGCGGCAGATGGAAGGATTGAATTGGAGGATTTCTTAGATGAATGACGTGTGGACTGATATTGGGCAGAAATATGAAGCAATGGCAAATATGGGATGCAAGCCTTATGGCTTCAAGCAAGTTCCATTAAATTTTGTGTTTGACGAAGATAAGTCGGTAAAGTGGAACAAAGAACAAGCGCAAAAGAACAACGATGATTACCGCAATGAAGTTAAGCGACTGAATCAAGAGAAAATGAAGCGTAGGGATGAAATCTACGCAGAGATTTATAAGACGATTCAAGAAGAAGTTGGTTTTGGGATTTCAGAAAAGAAAGCGGCAAAAATTTGGGAGTGCGCTTACGATAGAGGGCATTCAGAAGGATGGTATGAAATAATCATCAATTTGGAAGAAATTGAAGAACTCGTAAAGTTCGTATTGGGTGAAAAGAACTGAACTGGAAGATTTCTTGGAGGATTGACGTATGATGAAGTCGAAGGAATTTTACGAAGGAAGCATTATCCGTTTACAGAAAATGGTTAAGCGTGGCATTTGCGTTCTTTTGTTCGATGCTTTTGCCATAGCAGTTCAGATTCCGTTTATCTTTGCTGGTAAATGGGTTGCAACGCACTTGATTTTGTCCATCGCCGTATCTTTTGCAGCGGGATTTAGCTTTAACACGCTTGTAGATAGCAAAAGACAACTTGATATGTACAAGGCAGATATGGAATTGTACTATACCAAATAAAATAGCCCCTGTGTAGTCACAATGACCGCACAGGGGAGAAAGGAATAATATGAGCGAAAAAGCAAGAATGTACATAAAATGTTGCGTAGAGAGAAACAAAAGAATTATATATCACGATTTATTGTTTCTTTTGTTTTCTGCGTTGATTGAAGGATATTTTATTCGTCAATTCATATTTGAAAATCATTCGTTTGTTTATATTATGCTTATTATGCTGGACGCCTTTCTCGCGTTCAATGTAGCAAAAGAGCTATCCGAATTTGAAAAGAATCTGAAATCTTAAAAAATATATTAGAAAAGGGTGATGAAAAGTGCTAATATATGTTTTTGCAGGAATATGCTTTATAGGTATGCTTATTTGCGTGAGTTCTTTTTTTGCGGAGCCATTTGACAACGAGGGCGGAAAAGAATATGCAATAATGGCTGTTGCAGGGATTGTTTTAACAATACTTGGCGTTGTTCTGATGATAGCAAACGTAGAATACAATTCGTCCCATCCTATTGTATCGAATTATGATTTACAAGAAATAGAACCGGGAATATACGCCTATACATCGACTGTCGTTTCAAATATCCCAGCGGAAAATTATGAAATGTGTACAGTTTTAATAAATGGGCAGTACATTACAATTAAAGGAACCGTAAAAATAGCGAAATCGGATGGGAGTACTCCTAAAATAAAATGGGAAAACAGGCGCATAGTCAACGGAGATACTGTTACGATTTATGCAGATATAAACAAAATAAAAAATAACGGCGTAAGAACTATATCTTAACGAGGACTTTATGGAAGAATATAAAGATAGTATTGCGATTATTGAAGAAAGCGAAATCGAAAAGCGAAAGTCTGAATATGGAAATCGCTTTTGTAAAATAACTAAAGAAATGATAGAAAGTTTAGTAAACGAGAAAATTCTAATGATAAATGACGGAGAATATTGTACTTTTTTGAAATATTTCCAATATTAAACAAACCCCTGTGTAGCCGTTAAAAACTACACAGGGGTTCTGTTTTACTTATCAGCAATGCAATCCCAGTAGAGATACGCCTTGCCATCTGCGGCATCTGCGTCCTCAAGGAACGCCTTTGCCATGTCAGCGTAGAAGCCCGGAGTGTCAACGGACTGACGCTTTGCGACCTGGCAATAATCCGAGTACATCATGTTCATCACAGCCCAGAAATCGTTCGGGTCACAGGTGATATTGCGCTGCTTGGCAACGTCCTGTGTCTGTTCCAGCGTCCAGTGACAGCCCTTCGTGCCGTCAGCATTCACCATGCTGTCGCACCATTCCTTCGCTTCATCATGGGTGAGGTTCTTGCGTGGCATCTTGATGGAACGGCTGTCCGCACCGCCACGCTCATACTGCCCAGACCGCTTGTCCCATTCTCCGTTTTGCGAGAAGCCGATTTGCGGCATCTTGCGCCCATACTCTACGTCAGGGTAGCGGGGGATAGGGTATGGGTCGATGTAGCGGTTATCCTCTTGCGGATAGTATGGATAGCGGTCGTTGCCATCTTCCAGCTTACGCAGACGGCGTTCCAACTCACGCTCCCTGCGATCGCGTTCTTCCTCAAGGCGGTCACGTTCCGGCTCACGGTTTTTGTCGTGTTCACGGAGCATCATCATACGGCGAAAATTAGTTTTGCCCATAATCTATACCTCCTCAAGAAATGGACGCGGGTGCGCCAGCGTGAGAGCGGCAGAAGCAGCCCAGATATTTAAACGTTCCTGTGCCGGTTGCAGACGTTGCCACACGGGTAGCGTAGCGGGTGCGGGTGTGGATGCTCTCAGCGGTCGCCTGAGCGCAGTTGCAGTCGGTCAGAGGGTATGCGGTCGTGCCTGCACCGATGGTAATGACCACAGGTGCGTTGATGGTGGTCGTGTCCGGCAAGCTCTGGGCAACGACAATGCAATATTTTTCGCCCGCTGCGTAAGACCCGGCAGGGATGTTGATGGTCAGAGTATCGTCGGCAAACGTGACCGCCTGACTGATGACCAAGTGCGGGCAGAGTTTGCAGCTTGTTTTGCAAGCCATAGTGTTTTCCTCCTATAAAATCAGGGGCAGAGGTGTCTTACCCCTGCCCCGATGGTTCACCCGGTGTTATCGGGGAGTGTGTAGGTTAGCAGCAGCCGCAGCAGTTCACGCCAACGTTGGGGTTTGCCACCTGATAAGCAGGAATCGGACGAGGATTGACCCGGTTCAGGATGGTATCGGTCTGCTGGGACATCACGGTGGTCAGAAGCGCATTCTGACGATCCTGAGAAGCGGCGAACTTCAGGCTCTGGTTCTCAGCGGTCAGAGTGGCAATCTTATCCTGCGTGAAGTAGTCCATCATGCTGCGAAAGTTGGCGTTGCAGTTGTCGATAACTGCACGGGTGTTGTCTGCGATAGCCTGACGGGTAGCGCAGTCCTCCGTTGCGATGGTGTACTTCAGGTCGCCGATCAGCTGCTTGTTCTCGCAGCAGCAAGACGCCAGCTGCGTGGCAAGTGCGGTCTGACCCGCCTGCCGTGCGTTGCCCTCCTGCATGATGGCAAGGCTGATGGCGTTGTCGCCGTTGGACACGCTGCGTTCCAGACCGTTTACGAGCTGTGCGTTCTGGTAGCCAAGCTGACAGATGGCGCTGTTCACGCCTGCAAAGCCGTTTGCGATGTTGGTGTTGACGCCGTTCATCTGTGCCAGCTGGTCATAGCCCAGAGAGCAGATACCGCTCTGGATGCCCGCCAGAGAGCGGGAGGTATCCTGCTGGTAGAAGCCCTCAGACAGAGCCGCGCGTGTGTCTGCACCGCCCTGACCGGTTGCGCCGGTGCCGACCAGATAGGGGATATAAGCGCTCATGCCGCTATCACCTCCGCTGTTGCGGCCATAGTTTCCACCCCAGCCCATCAGAATCATGGCAAGGATGACGACAATCCAGATACCCTGATTGCCGCCAAAAAGACCGCCGCCGTTGTTATTGCCGCCGTCCTGCCCAGCCAGATAGCCAGTTGCAAAATCGTCCATAACAAAACTCCTTTCAGTTTTGCGTTATGCTATCCCGCTACCGTGTGTAGCGGGCGAAGCCAAATCAAAGCGGTTTTTGTCAAGTCCGCAAAACTGAGAAGCGTTTCGCTTAAAGGGATGCTGTTATTTAGGCAGCGTCAGGTTCAAGGCACTTGCCAGCTGGTTCAGGTCGATGCCACGCTCTTTGGCGAGGTTCTGCGCCATCGTTCGGAGCTGTGCTTCGTTTTTGCCCTGAATCAGGTTCAAGCCCTGCATGATAGGAGCATTCTGCCCGCTTAGCTGCTGGATAAGCCCCATCGGGTTCTGTCCGGCACGAGCCAGATTTGCAAGCTGCATGATAGGGCTGTGAGTAATCATATCAAACGGAGAGGACATTGCTTATTCTCCTTTCTTCGTTGCGGCAGTAGGCTTAGAAAAGCTCTTCTGCCACTTTTCTAGTTCATCCAGTCTGTGGACGAGGGCGTTATACTCTTCAACAGGCACATACTGCTGCGTCGGTGTAGCGGTCTGCTGTGCCTGTTGTGCCTGTATCTGCCGCCACGCTTCCGGACTGTAAAACTCTTGCACATAAGATTCGCAGGTGTCCGGGTTCAGCCGCTTGCAGTAGATCACGCCGCTGCGCAAGTCTGGGCAGTAGGTCGGTCTGCCGTACAGATCAGACGGTATCGCCAAAAACTCTTCCCTGCTGGAAACAGGTCTGCCCAGCAGCCAACCGCCGTCCTGTACCGACTGCTGAACAGGCTGCTGCCCATTCATCGGCTGGGTGCGCTGCGGCTGCATCTGCTGCATCTGCGTGTTGGACAGGGGAGTGGCAAGCCCTACCGTTCCCATACCGCCGTAAGGATTGACAGGCTGCTGTGGAACATAGGGTGCTCCGGGTGTCTGATAATAGCTCATAGTTCATCCCTCCTATTGCACCCAGTGTACCGTACCGGAAGAAAACGAGAGACAATGAAGGTACAACGAAGGACAAAAAAAGAAAAGCGCCCACACGGAAAAATCCGCATGAGCGCTTAACTGTAAGGATACACACATTGGAGTGCAATGCTAAGATATCACATCATCCAATATATGGCAATGCTTTCGACAAAACTAGTGCGAATAAAACAAAATCCACCAGCCTAAAGCTGATGGATTATAAGTGAGCGAGTAATCGCTCTGCCACCGAAGTGGCAAAATTGCGTCTCCCGCATGGTACGCACTGCAAGTAGGCGTACAGGAGACTGTATCATCAAAAATGCCTACTTCTGCTATCGCAATTTTGACGTATGCGCACTATTCAAAACCGTTCAAGCATTTTCGGACTTGCTATGGCTGGAATTGAACCAGCGCAATAGACGGGGTGCGCCCTGCTCTACCAACTGAGCTACATAGCCTCAAAGACCCGCCATGATACGCATCGTTGAGAGGCTTGGCGGTTTCAGATATCCACCCTAATGCGCTTCTTCGAGAGGCCGGGCGGATTTGTTGAGATAATTATACCACAATTCATGCAAAAAGAAAAGCGGCAGACCCGAAAGCCCGCCGCTTCAATGCGTTTCGTGAGAAATCGCACCCAATTGAGATTATTGTATCACACATTCAGCATTTTTTCAATGCCTTTCAGCCGGTAGCCTATCGCCGTCCGGCTGTAATGGGTCTTTGCTGCAATGTCCGGCAGCGGAAGCCGCTCGACGTACCGCAGTAAGGCTATCTTTCGGTCAACCCTCCCAAGCGGTGCGCTTTTGATGGCGGCGGTCATCTGCTGTCGGTCAAGTCCTTGCAGCGCAGCGGGCAGCACTACGCGAGCCGCCGCCACGGGCAGCACCGAGCCAGAAAGGCTGCGGCAGCTGTCCGGCGTTGCGAACCATTACGGTGACGTTACCGAGATGGTATGTTTTCGTGAGGTCACGAAGACGTGCGCAGACCATTTTCGTGACGTGACGAAATTGCTCTTGTACGGCGTACATTTTGTTGACGTCACCGAGATGGCGGTATGTAGTGCTTGCCATGATATCCTCCTTTAATCTTTACTGAGCGTTTCTTTGACTCGGTCAAAGAAAAATTGGATCACCACCCCGATGGTCTCATCGGTGATGGCCCAGCTGATGAGCCTGCCGTATTTGCTGGTACTCAGGGCCGCGCGGAGCATCTGAGCCACCCAGGCTTTGCGCTCCGCGCCTTTTTTGGTGCCCTGGATGTCCTTTTCTGCCTGCTCGATGAGCTGGAGCACGGTGGGCTTGACCGCCGCACCATAGCCCAGCCGGATGCAGCCAAGGGCGTAGAAGATGAAGCCGCCCAGCATCAGAGCCAGGGCCACCGGGCCCGGGACGGCGTTCAGGATTTTTGCTGCTGCGTCCATGCGTTTTCTCTCCTCTCATACAAAAATTTGTCGATTTCCTCCGCACTCTGCTCCATTGCTTTGATATTATCACCTGACAGCTGAGCGCCTAAAACGGCGCGGTTGGAGCGCAAAAGGATGGTGATGGCGTTTTCCAGCGCCCCAAAATGCTCCAGATCGCGGCTCAGAGCGGCAGAGTGGTTAGAGTAGCCCGTCTCAAGCACTCCCACGCGCCTGTCCAGCTCATCAAGCCGCTTGTCCTGTGCATCGTCGGGAGCCTGTACCTTTTTGATGTACTTGTGGATGATGTCCAGCACCTTGTCCAGCGTAATCGCTGCCGCGCACGCACTGCCCAAGATGCCTACAATCCAGATCAAAGCCTCTTTTTCAGTCATGTGCCCTCCCTGAGCCGCGTCAGGCCCTTTGTCTTGATGATCTTCAGATAGTTGCGGGTGGTGACGTTCAAGTCTACGTTGCCCATGATGCCCGGCACAGAGCCTTTGCTGGTGTGCTGGTGGGCGTGGTAGATGTAATCCACCTTGGGCGTTTTGCCCGTGTAGTCGGCCAGCCAGACGTCCCAGCGGCCTGCCAGGCGCTGCATGTCCAGCTCATAGCTGTAGCCCGTGTAGGTGTACAGCTGGGCATAAAAGCCCATGGCTTCCACCTTTTCCAGCGCATACGCCACCACGTTGGTGAGGTCAAGCGTGGAGAGCTTTTTGAGCTTGTTTTCCTCCACGTCCACGCACACGGGCATGGTGAGCTCTTTGCCCCGCACAGCTTCCCGCACAAGGGCCAGCTCTGCATCCGCCATAGCCTCGCTGGTGGCGTAGGTGTAGTAGTAGACGCCCACGTCCAGCCCAGCGGCCCGGGCGCCGCGGTAGTTGCGCTCAAAGGTGGGGTCGATGTACAGGCCGTCCGACCGCTTGGAGAGCTTGCGGTTGGTGCTCACCGTCTTGAGCATCGCTCCCTTGTAGCCCGCAGCGGCTACCTGTGCCCAGTCAATCGTGCCCTGATACCGGCTCACGTCGATGTAGCGGTAGGGCAGAGGCCCGCCCCAGCCGTGGGGAGCGGCGCTCTGGGTGTCCACAGTGGACACTTTTTCAGGAGTGGGGGCGTCCGGCTCCTCTGCCTTGTCTCCGGCAGCGCGGGAGAGGGCTGCAAGAAGCTTGGAGATAAAATCAAAGAGTGCTTTCATATCGTGCCTCCTTATTGTTTATTAGAATATTGTATTCTAGCGAGGGAATAGCTTTCGATTCTCATGGTTTTTCATCAACTCCAGTCCCATTCTGCATTCGTCAACTTTACTTTTATGTAGGCGCTCTTACCATCTGCTGCAGTAGCAGTAACAGTTATCCATACGGAGGTGTTAAATGCTCCACCAGCAGTGGCTCGTATATAAACATACCCATTACTGTCGGCAACCATGGTTGTTGATGACGTAAATCTTATTTGGCTGCTGTTCTTAGTGAACGTAACTGACCGATTCGTGGCATTTGTTGGTGTAAGCTTAAAATAGATCCAAAGATCATTGTAATTGGAACTGTTCAAATGATCAAAAGCAATCCCAGTCACCGCAACATAGCTCGTATACACGAGGCGGGCCTTGCCGCCAACTCCGACGTACACTTTTTTGACTTTGCGGGCTTTGCCGCCTACGCCCACATACAGGGCTTTCACTTTGCGGGCCTTGCTGCCAACGCCCACGAGTAAATTCTTTCCCATTTTGAAATCTCCTTACCACCGATACCTCGGCTTCTCCTCGTGGAACAGCTTCCACCGCAGTGCGTCATCCACAAAGATGCAGAGAACGCTCAACGCCACCCACAGCAGGCTGAATGGCAGGCAGATCTGTCCCAGCAGGTTGCAGGGCAGGCCCGAGTAGTCCCAGATGCCGAGGCCCAGATATAAATTCAGGATGACCCCCGCTACCAGCTCCACGGCTGTCACCAGGGCGCTGCCGCAGAACGCCTGCTTCCAGATGGGCATTTCCCAGGGCAGGTAGTTGTTTAAGCCCCCGATGAGCACAAAGCACACCCCGCCCACGATGCCCATGGTCCAGTGGGTGCGGCCCCGCCAGAGCAGCTCCACACCCATGTAGAGCATCCCGCCCAGCACCGCTAAGATGGATAGTTTCACAAATTCCCGTTTCATCCGATCCATTGCTCCATTTTGAATTTTTCGCGCAAGCGTCAGTGAGACTGAGAGGTCTCCAGCTTCTTCGCAATGGCCTCCACCTGCTCTTTTGCCTTCTGCAAGATGTCCGCCACCTCGGCTTTCAGGTCCTCCGGCAGCTCCACGCCATAGGAGATGCCCTTCAGCACCTCAAGGCTCGTCTCCCGGCCGATCCACTGCCGCAAAGCGTTGTTGTAGGTGGTCTGCTGGGTGATGGTGCTCTGCTTTGCCGTGTACAGCGTCACGATGTCGGCGGCGGAGTACAGCTTGCACTGCTTCCCGTCCGCATGGTAGGGGTAGGCCGTGGCCCCCAGCATCACCGCGTTGAACACACCGTCGATGTTGGATTGGTCGGGCACTTCCAGCGAGAAATGCTCCTGCGTCCCGTCCCCGAACAGTACGTCGATGCCCGCCGTGATGGCCGCTTCGCAGGCGTCGGAGGCTTCCTCCAGCTTCTTTGCCCGCAGCGTTTCTATCTGCTCTTCCTCGGTGGGCGGGGTGGGCACTTCGCCGTACTCGTATACGGTGTACTTCTCGTTTTCGAGGGAGATGCCCCAGTACGTCTCGCCCGGCTGTGCGGTCTCGTTGTGCTCGTTCACCGCCGATTCCACCGCAGCATAGTTGTCGTTCTTCTCTTCGTCCAATACGGGCACTTCGTAGCCCGGCGCGATCGTCTTCTCGTCCATGTCATCCTCCATTTTGAACTTATTCGTAGACAAACAGAACTTTATTGGTCGTCAAGCTAGAGTTCGCACCGGGGTCGCTTGATTGTGCACCAAAGGTAAAACCGTTCGCGTTGCCTGCGCCATTAGCGTACTTCACGTTCAACTCGCTTTTCAGGATGTAGTCCAAATTGTCGTTTGACCAGACTGGAATCCACGTATCACTTGTATTGTGATTCTTTCGTGCCGCCACTTTGATCATACTTCCAAATGCACCTTGGTTACAGTACGCCAGATTCGACGAAGTTCCGCTGTATGCGCCATTCCAATAGGCCATAAAACCCATATCCGGCACATACTGCTGGTCGGTTGCAGCATCTTTCCAGCCACTTGGTCCTACACTCGTCAGCGTCCGAGTTGCTTTGAACGCAGCGCTTCCAAGTTTCGCTTTAATCCAGTTCCAGAGAGCGCTCAGTGGCTTGCGGCGATAACTCACAGCAGACTCGTTTTCGCCATTAACATGCTGTCCAACAAAGTAATCTGAATCTTTAGGGATATTGTTTTCTACATCTAAGGCTTCAATAAGCTTATTGATGTCTAGCGCGTCCCCAACAGCCTTTGCATCTGCTGGAACGTTTTCTTTACTTAAGGTCTTATCTGTTCCAGCTCTTGAGCCAGCCAGTTCTGCGGCGTCCTCTGCAGCTTTCTGCGCTTTTTGAGCTTGTTCGCGGGATGTGTTGGCATCAATCCGACTTTTCTCGGCAGCTTCTTTGCTGGCGAGAGCGCTGTCTGTGTAGCCTTTGATAAGCTCTGTTGCGTCGTTGACGGCGTTTCCTGCGGCAGCTTCCGCTTTCTTACGGCCTTCCTCCGACTTCTTTGCGGCAGTTTCCGCCTGTATACGCGCAACATCCGCGCCCGCAACGTCACTTAAAGTATTCAGCGTCTCCGCGTTCATCGGAGTGCCTTCAACCTCAGGTTCATCATTGCGAACCAACGTGACAACTTCCGATGTGCCGTCAGATTTTTTCATTGTCCATCGGCCTGGGTACTTTGCCTTGCGGTCAACAAATACCATAGTAAGGTTCACCTCCACAGATTGGCTCGTCGCAGTAAAGCAAATGATCGTTTGCGATTCGCTCTATCTTGGCCAAAATTTCTTCGATTTCATTCATGGTCTTGTATGCCAACTTATCCATGCTGGTTGGAGTGCTTGGCAGACCACCGGGGCCGCTGCACTTGGCCCGAATGTTGGATACGTTCGATAGCCAGCGATTTGCGTCGCTTGTGGTCATGTATCCTTCCACCGTCCAGTTCGTTTTGATAGAAACAGACGCGCCAAGTGTAGCGGCAAGCTCGGACACACCACTTTCGATGCGGTTGTAGTCCATGTAGCTCAACGCACCTTTCATGCCAGCTGCCCATTCTATCCGCTCTTCTTCCGTCCACGTTCCAACGTTGGCTTTATCGTGCAGTTCGTTCACGCGGTCAACGTCTGCCTGCGTGCGGTCTGTAATCCATATTGCCATAAGCTTCTCCTATCAAACAAGAACGTTTCCATTAACATCAACTTCCAAAGTGGCTGGAAGAGTAAACGCAGGAATAACGGGATATTTTTTCGATACATCGCCAATTGCTGTGTATGTATAATAGCCATCTTTATATTTGCCCGGAGAAACAACAGCAGAACTGTTATACTTGAAAGATTCCGGATAAGCGAATGGCGTTGCATCAAAACATCTTGAGCGAGTCCATGTATAATTAGAACTTCCGATAATGTTGTAAAGCATTTCACTGCCATTCGGAAAAACCGTGCCCTCCTTAGTAATGCCAGAAATGCTAGAGCTCATGCCAAGCTCTGTTGCAGACAAGAGGAAAACTTTGCGAGATATCCAAGTGACCTCAGAGCCATCAGTCGTATGAGAATTGTCGTCATCGTCTTTATAAGTTTGAGGGCCAGGAGAAACTCGGATGTTTGTATTCTTGATTTTACTAGAAATATTAGAGTCGAGCGTTCTGAAATATTCGCCGTTTAACCACTTGTCAATAGTGCTACCGGAATATATATTGGTTAAATAAGTATAGGGGGGATAGGGACCACTTTCGGTGTTCCACACATGCGAAAGTACAGTCTTGGAAGAACGAGCGAGCAAAGAAAGACCTTTTCCGTTTCCGGGGAATATTGTTATCAAACCAGGCTTAGAAGAAGCTTCTTCATAATCATGCTTTGCAAGAACAAATGCGGTTCTTTGATTGTTTTCTTTGATATAAAGTGTTGTTCCGATGGGAAGAGAGCCAATTGTAGCAGGACTTGCAACGACAGAACAGGTTGATTTTTCCTCAGCAGCGGTAACGGTAATTGTTGCGCTACCTTTTTTGAGCCAGGTCACGCGACAGGTCGAAGAACCGTTGCTCTTGGCTACGATATCCAGCCGAACAACGTCAGAAGGAGACGCAGACCAGTTGATTTCAGGAGCCCCGTAGTTATTAGGTACAAACGTTGCGGTGATATCCTGCGGAGCGCCCCAACGAACGCCAAGAGCGCGTGTGCTCAAGTACAAAGAAGGAGAGTTGTTGACGACCGGGATTGACGAGCTGACAGAGCCAACGTATGCCGAAACGGTAGCATTTCCCTTGCGATTGTACTTGACCTCACAGGTGGATTTGCCGGATTCGTTTGTAAGAACGCGAAGCGTGACGATTCCTTCCGGCGAAGCGCGCCAGCTGACAGTAGGCAAGTCGGGGTCATAAGGCAGAAGTTCTGCGGTCAACACCTTTGGCTCATTGTAAATCAACGACAGAGAAGACGAGGACAAAGACACGGACGAAACGTCTGCCAGGACATAGCCGGAAATCGTGCCTTTGAAACAGCCCGTATACTGGTATTTGCTTTCCGTTACGAAGACGCTGGATGCGTAGCCAAAGTTGTGATTGAATTTTACGTGGTCAAATGCATCGATGTGCGGGCTGGCGCGATACTCAAGTTCGACCTTTTTGCGGTTTGCTAGCATAGCATAAGCTTCAGTGATGGAGTTTTTGCTCTTGACAAGCATTGCTTCGGTCAGCAGCTCGTTGCTGACGGTCTGGGTGACGCCTTCCGCGTTAGAGCCTTCCGGGTACAGATGCTCTTTGCCATTAACGTTGCAAGACACATTCTTGACGCGGGACGCAAAAGAGATTTCAGGCCACTGGAAGTTATTGATAACTGGAATCTCGTATACTTCAGTTCCCTCTTCTGCGGTCAAGTTGACTCGCTCGATACGAATGTGACCATCTCGCGTCTGGTACAAAGCCATACCCGCTGCGTTTGCGGCCAATTGCAGGATGTCTGAGTTCTTGTACGAAGTTTTTTCGGAAGAAATATCGGTGCTGTATTCTTTTAGCTCTTCGGAAATGTAGAACGAAGGAACATTAGAGGGCAACGTCTCCAGTGCGTCGTAGCACATCTGATAAAGCGTGCCCGTCTTTCGACCCGTGTAGTTTGAGGTCATCATGAACTCAAGGGCATCACGAGCCGTGAAAGACGCTTCCAGGCCATTAGAAGGGACGCTCCATTCCGAAAGATAGAATTTGCCGCCATTAATCCATTGCGTTTCTCCATCCACATCCATGCCATAACGGACGTCCACTTCCTGCCGTTCATACAGATATCGAAACATGCCGCGAGGGTTGATAGCATCCCACGTTTTTTGGCTGTTGTCCAAAGAGAATTCGATGCTGTCTTTAGGAAGCTGCGCCGAGATCGGGTCTCGGCTGGATGTGTGCGTGTACGAAACAATGTCTTTTTTGCTATATACCTTGTGAAGGCCGACCATGATCCATTCAATGCGAGCACGACGATTTGGAATGCTCCATTCCAGAATGTCAATGGCAATGGAGTCGTAACCGTAAATTTCCCATTCGGTCTTAGAATAAACACTTCTGTTGTTCGATACAGTGATGGTACTCACAACGGCGGTTCCCTTATAAGCCGTGAGCTTGAATTTAGCTGCCCATTCGTTCATCATGGACGACCAAACGACCGTCAAGCCAGGAACGGCGCGTGTGTGCACGCTGCCGAACGAAAGAATAATGCGCGGGTGGCTGGAATCGCTCACGAGCGTCTGACTGATAAAACCGGCATCTGCGTAGGGGACAGAATCCGGCAACAATCTGAAACTGCCGTCCAGAACGTGCAGATTTGTTTCCCCTGTTGCATATTTCGTCAATACACGGTCAAGTTCCTTCGTGGTATTTTCGATATTACCAAAAGGAACCTGTGCAGTTGCGCTTGCGGTGGCATCCTCTTGAACGCCTGGTTCGGTGCTATTGTAAGAAATCTCAACAAACTCTTCCGGCACAAGAGTATCGTTGAACTTATCAAGCCATGCTTGAGATGGATGTTCCATACATCAAACCTCCACAAGCGCAAGTGCGCAATTAGTCCAGCCCATTATCTTGCCGGTTTTAGGCCCTCTACGCCACATACCAGCCGTTCGATCGGAAACATACATCTGCCGCGTCTCGTATGCGTTCGTGGCTTGGTTTAAAAACCGAACGGAGCAGTAAAACTTGGTAGTGAAGGGGCTAATGGCAGCGGCCCATTGTTCAGCAGTAAGGTAGTTCCATTTCACGGAAATTTTCGCTACATCATGCCGAACAACGGAGCCAACCACCTTGCCCTGAACGTTACGGCCAGAATCCACAATGGTACTGGTCGTCGCTTCATAAGAGGACGGCTCCGGCATTTCTCGGCCATCAATCGTAATGAGTGCTGGAATCGCCAAAGCGGTTCACCTCCTTAATAGCTATAAGCTTCAGTGCCCATAATAGAGCGGCCGCGTTCGTTTTTACGCTTTTCGACGGTTGCAGTAAGTTGCTTGCCGTCAAGATATACTTTGAGAATGTTGTCTTTATCTCCCTGATCGTAACGCTGCTTGTAATCAAGAAGAGCGTTATAAGCGCCATTGTAAACAGCTTCACGGATTTCTTCAGCGCTAATCTGTGTGGTACTGGCTGCATAGCTGCTCTGCACACCACTGTTCACATCGTTGTACTGAGATGTGCCAGGAACATTGCTGTAATCAATCTGTCCCAGGTCGGATTCATCGTAACCAGTGGAACCATAGGAGCTGCCGGAAGAACTTCTTTTACCGCCCATACCGCCAACGATTCCAGCGATAGAAGCAGCCAAAACTGCCGCAGCACCTAAAGCAATCAGGCCAGCGGGAATGCCGAAAATGGTGGCGGACAGAGCCGCGCCGATGGCGTTCAGCATTGCCACGAACGATGCGCCAATGGTTCCAATCAACGTGCCCATGGATGCATAAATAGACGGGAATGCACTTGCCAATCCCTTAGAGAGCAGCCCGCTAATCGTTTTTGCGGTGGAACTCATTGGGCCTTGAATTGCAGTAAACGTCTGCTTCAAAGAATTTCCGAGACGCTTGGAAGTAGATACAATCTCGCCGAATTTTGAGGTAATGCCGTTCAGAAGCTCGCCACCAATCTGATACGCCTGTGCGGACAACGTAGACAACGCATTGGTCAGTTGCGTGCTCAAGTCGGTAATCATATTGGTTGCGATGGTCTTGATTTGAGTGCGCTGCTCTTCGCCCATTGCGTGCCACAACACGGCAGCAATCGTCGTGCCGATGGTCTTCACATCGCCACTCTGAGCGGCTTCCCAAAGGTTCTGAATGGTGCCAAAAAAGTCATTCTGCAAATTGGTATCGAGCTGCTGCCAAGTGCTGGTGAGAGTCTGGTCAAGGCTGTTTACAAAGCCAATACCAGTCTGCTTGCCCTGTTCGATGAACTGGTTTCCAGCATTTGTCACGCCATTGATAAGGCCCTGCATGGCCTCGTCAACATAGCCCCGAGCGGCGGTGATACCGTTTGCAAGGCCCTGATCGACGTAGATACCAAACTGTTCAAATAGCTTGGAAGGGGAGTGGATGTCCAAATCGCCAGTGAACTTGTCAAGAATAGCTTTTGCCAGACCACCAACTGTTTTCTTAGCGGTTTCAATGCCTTGATTGATACCTTTAATAAGACCGTCCACAATATTTTTGCCATACTCAAGCATTTTCTTGGGAATGTTCTTAACAGTATCAACTAAACTGTTCCAAGCATTGTCCCAGTTTGTTTTGAAACCTTCCCACTTCTGGTTCCACCACTCGCCAACGCCAACGAACCATTGCTTCAAATCGGCGCTTGCTTGATCTAATCCATCTTTTGCAGAACTGACAGCATTTTTTAAGCTGTCCCAAGATTTGCCAAAGTTCTCCTTAAATCCTTCCCACTTTTTGTTCCACCACTCGTTAAGCGCTTTAAGCTTTTCGTTAAATGTGTATCGGAAAATCTCGAACGTAGAATCAATGCCTTGCTCGGCCATATTGATTTCATCATCCGAAAAGCCGAGATTCTTTAAGCGATAATGAATCGCGAGGGTTGTATAACCAGCATCTTCGTAACGTTTGATATAATCTTCAACATCTTTGATTCTGTCTTTTTCGCCAAAGGTAATACCAAGCTGTTCCAGAACGATACCAACGCCAACACCGAGAATAAGCGCCGCGCCGGCAATCGGAGCGGATGCACCAGCAGCCAAAGCAAGTGTGACACCAGCAAGACCGCCAGCAGCCGCCGTCAATGCAGTCAAAAGCGCATCAATAGAATCACCGGGCTTGATAGAACCACCTTTTGTGCCGCCATAAGTAATGGCAGACAAAGCGAGAACAGCGCCAACAGAAAGGCCAAGTGAAAATCCTGTAACAGTTTTAGTAAACACTGCGCCAGCAATTCCAGTTGTTACAGCAGCGCTAATACCTTGAATCCAAACGGATGCATCGGTAGCCTTGACAGTGCCTTGCGACAAATTGGTTTTAATGGATTCGAGCTGTGCAACGGCGCTTACGATAAGAGCGAGAGACGCTCCTTCGGCTCCAAACAAAGCGTAACCGCCAATAGCTGCTGCGGCAGTGGCAAGCCATTCTGCAAAAAACGCTTTAACATCTCCGGTTTTCAGGAAGCTATCAGAAAATTTTTGAACAAGTGTCCATTCCACAACAAGGATGGCAATCATGGCAGCGGCTTTTTGAATGCCGTTCATGCCTTTAATAACTTCTCCGATTTGTTTAATGAACTTTCCGAGTTCCCAAAGAGCAAATGCCGCCGCAATAGATTCAATCAAAGGAAGAAGGCCCCTGATTTTTTCTTTAATTTTGTCCACAGACGTGCCGACATAATTCTTGAACATATCGTAGCCGGACAGGTCTACATCGCCCAAGATGTTGCCAGCAGATGCACCGCTGCCAGAGCCAGAGCTTCCCTGCGTTGGGTCGATGATGTTGAGCTCATCAAAACCCATCGTGTAGTCCTTTAAGGCCTTGGCAGCTTTCTTTGTGGAATCGGCAGTGTCATCCATTGCATCGCCAATGCCGCCAACGCTGTCAGCGCTCTTGGTGAAATCGGTGAACACAACTTTTACGCCCATCAGCTTTGCCACCCACTCAACGAACTCTCGAATGAGCTGCACGGCGGCAATCAGCGGGGGAAGAATGGATTTCAGAGCAGGGTAAAGCAGAGAGCCAACAGACTTCGCCAGCATATCCAACTGCGCTTTCAAAATCTTAATCTGGTTCGCAGGGCTTTGGATGGTCTGTGCAAGGTTGCCCTGCACGTTGGCAGTCTGCTTCATAATGGCAATGTAACGAAGAACCGCCTTATCTGCCTGAGACAGACTAGAAACCTGTTTGTTAAAGCCTAAAGCAAGAAGCTCCTGCTGTAACCGTGCTTGAGACAAGTCAACGCCCAAACGGCGAATAGGCTCAATCTCGCCAGAGATTGCGGAAGACATTGCGGTAAAGGTTTCAGCAACATCCTTGTTCCAATAAGAGCCTTCATCATAAGCAAGCTGGGTTAAATTCTTGGAAAGAACGTAAGCCTTATCGCTAGCCAAACCAAACGAAGTGCCTAAGCTCTGGATGGTAGCCATGTAGGTCATCGCTTTGGTCGGATCAACGCCAAGCAAGCCCTGCATCTTGCTAATGAGCGCATCGGCTTCACCGCTCAAATTGCCCATAGCATTATGAAACAGGTCTGTTGCTTCATAGAAGTCATTGAACTTCGCAACAGCGTTTCCAAGATACTCAGCGATAGCTTTCAGCGAAACCAGCTTTGCCATGTTTCGCATAAAGCCGTTCATCTGATTGGACAGGCTGAGATAGCTCTTGCGCTGCTTTTCGTTGGCTGCGGTCACACGGTTTGCCTGTGTGACCACTTTGCTCAACTGCGACGGCAGCTTTGCAAAGGCGTTGCCAACCTTGTCAAGCTGCGAAGCAAGGGGAGTGATAGCAGTAGAGATTTTATTGCAGGAATCCGAGAAAGCATCGAGGTCAGCTGCTTTCAGCTTTTCGGACAGGTCAGGGATTTTCCCGATGGCGTTGACCGCGCTGCCGATCGCCTTCAGCCCGGAAGCGTCCAGAATGGACAGGGGAGCCATTGCGTTTGTCAGTTCAGTAATGCTGCCGGACATGGAATAGAAGTCCACGCCATTCAAGCCGGACACGGCAGCAGGGATTTTCTTGATGGCGTTGACAACGCTGTTAATGCTTTTTACACTGCCGGAAAAGTTTGCATTGCCGATGCCATTCAGAAAATTCGTGATGTTGTCCAGCCCAGACAGGCCAGTGGATGCCTGTTTCAGCGCAGAAATGGAAGCGGACAGCTTATCAAGGCTGTTGACAACCTTTGTGACGTTACCCTTTGTCCGCAAATTAGAAATGGCGGTAGCGAGCTTGTCGATATTAAGCTCTGCGCCCTGCGATTCCGCAGAGATTTCTACGGATAAGCTTGTAATATCAACATCAGCCATCACTACCACCATCCTTTTCCATCATGGAGAACATCATTCTCTTGATTCGCTCCTGCGCCTCAACTGCGCGTTGGTATTCATACTCGTCTTTCTCCTTTTGAGTAAGGGGAATCGGTCTATCCATGTACTTGATGGGGCTAGACCCTTTCTTTCGGAACATATTGCCAACTGTAGAAGAAAGCGCAGATGCCATGTAAAAGCCATTTCTCCACGCTTCTGTGTTGGCTCTGCGTTCCCGCAGCTCCTCTGCGTCACGGTATACCTTTGCCAGCCAGACATCGCCGTACCAGAACTGCTCGTAGGTCATGCCGATGGAGATGTAATAGGCTTCTACATCGTGGAACAGCTTGGAGAAGGAGAGTGGTTCTCCCTCTCCGTCTGTTTCCTGAGATTGTGCGGTTACACAATCTCCCACGTTGCGTTTTTTGCGGTCTTGTCCTCAGTGTCAGTTGCCAGCAGGGACTTGGAAGCATCCATGAACATCTCAAGCAAAGCGCTCATCAGCTCTTCCTTCTCCTCGATGTGCTGGAACATCTCGTCAGTGACCTTGCGCCTGATGCCCTTGTTACGAGCAATGAAAGCGCCGTAGAACAGAGCACGAGAGTTGGACAGCAGATTGGTCATCTGAGTGTACTGACCAATCTGAAAACCTGCACGCTCAGCAGCTTCCACGCTGTCACGGGTGAAGGTCAGCTCGTAAGTGTTCTTGCCATCGGGGGAATGAAAGTTGATAACCTTAGCAGCCATAATAAATGCTCTCCTTTATAAATAGGGGCAGAACCAAATCCGATGTTCAGTTCTGCCCGGTTTGATTGATTCGATTTTTGCGGTTTAGCCGCCGTTGACAGTCAGGGTCTCGCTGAACTCAGGCTTCTTGGTGAAGATGCAGTTGATGGTCATTTCCACAACCTCGTCCACGCCAAAGCCGGACAGACCGACCTGGTGCATACCCTGCCAAGTGAAGCCGGAGCCGTCCTGCATCTTCAGGGCGTAGTACTTCACGGTGTTGCTCTCGGAAGTCTCATCGTAGCCAGCTTCCTTGACCTTCTTGTAGTCAGTCTTGTTGTAGTTGGCAGTAAAGGACTTGGTGTCACTCTGGATAATGCCGAAGATGTTGACCTGCATCGGGTCAGACAGAGTGGTTGCGTCCAGAAGGTTCGGCTCGGAGATCAGGTCAGGTACATCCTTAATGTCGCACAGCTTCGTCAGAGCGGTTGCGCTGTCGCCACAATACAGGGTGGTATTCAGGCCGGAGATAGCAGTACTCATAGAATGTTTACCTCCTTAGTTTCGGTAAATCATTCCGTCCTCTCCGATTGTTGCCCCGTAGCTGCAATCAATCCGATAGACGGAATTGTTGTACAGCCCATTCAACGGGGCAAACGATTTTCGATAGAAATTGAGCGGTTCCAATACAGAATCTACGATGTCCACAATGGAGCGGGCTTCTGCAATGCGTCCGGGGTTCTTGTTAGAGTAGACACGCACACGCAGGGAAACGGCGGCATACTTGCTTCGGCTTGCAGAATCCCGATGAACCGGGAGATTGCTGTTTTCCTCTATCTGCACACACGGAAACTTCTTGACGTTGCTGTCGTTGATTTCGCCAGTGACAAAGATGCCGGGTACTTGCTTTCGCAGTTCCTTAGCAACAACCGTGAAGATAGAATTGAAATAATCAATCAACTATTCCAAACCTCCCTCCACGTTGCTTCTACCTGAGAAGCCATTTCTTCAACAGCTCCCCACATAGCCATAGCTGCATCGTTACCGCTGGTGTAATTCAACTGACCTTTGCCGGGAACGGTATCCACATAGGTTCCGGCATTGCCGGGGTCGCCGTAGTAGTACCAGCGCTTATGCTTGCCGTTTTCCTTACCGTATGTGCCATGTTCACCAATATTGTCAGGCAAAGGGAGCGGGCCGACCGTTCCGGCAGCGCCCCATCCCTGATGCGTAACGCCGGTGCCAAATTCGATGTGAGCAACCGCCTTGCCCTCTGCAACGATGGTACAGGTCTTGTCTTTCTGGTTGATATGGCACTTCACATCGTTAGAGCCAGCGTATTCGGCGTTCTCGAAGCGTATCTTTGCGACTTCAAGCCCAAGCCAAGAAAGACGAAAAGCAAGCGCTCTAGCTTTCTTGTTCAGGGTGGTTTTGTATTCCTGTATCTGACGTTCCGCATCACGAAGTCCGGCATCGCTCAACCTCACTTTAATTTTCACTTGCAGCCACCTCCTTCAGCGCATACAACGTGTCCGTGATATGCTCTGCGACCTTGACCACAATGTAATTGAAAGGCTTTGAAACATCCGTTTGAAACCAGACGTGCGTACCTTCATAAAGCGGTGTGCTGCGCTTCTTGCTGGACGAACTGACAACGTAGCTGTAATCCGTGAACGCGCCGAAAGGGCTTGCTTCCGCAGAACCAGTAGGCGGGCTGACATTCAGCATCAGCTTTGCGGGGTCGCTCCACGATTCGTATGCGGATTCGCCAGTCTCATTTCCCCACTCGTCCACAACAGGCGTTTTCTCGCCGATAGGGTTTGAATACCAAAGCGGGCGCTTGTCCAGAGGGCTTCCATTGAACATCAGCCGATAACACCTACTCTCGGAACTACTTCGTTCAGCAGGGACTGCGCCACATCGGACGATTCCCACACACGAGTAATGCCATTATTGGTATAGCTCGTCTGTCCGTTTGCGCCGATGTGGTTGTATAGTTCCGCTGCAATGCGTATCTGCAATGACTGATACTGCAAAGGCAGTTCGTCCGGTCTGTTGCCGAAGGGGTATCCCTGCGCAAATATCTTGTCTTTGGCGAAATCAAGCAGCAGGTCGAAGAGTGGGTAGTCCTCGTCCGTGACTTCACGGTCAAGTGCAGGAGCAATGTACTGCCCCAGCTTGACTGCCGCTTCAGAATACTGGTCTTCCATGCTGCTTTCCTCCTTTCGCCTTAGTAAGCCTTGATGCAGTACACAGCGTCCATGCGCTCAAAGGACGGCAGGACGATTTCAGAAGCATAGATGTTAGTGTTGACAGGATGCACGGTCAACTCGGTGGTAATGGCAACGCCGGTGTTCACAATGGACACGGATGCGCCGGACTGACCGGACATCAGATCGGCTTCCTCAGGGGTAGTGCCATACCAAGTCGTACCGAGTTTGCCATCAGGAGCCAGAACAACATAACCGTCAGGAAGATATTTTGCGGTGTCACCACCGCCTTCAGGACGATACTTCTTGTTGTAGGTGAAAATCTCAAGGCCAGTTGCCTGACGAACAACTTCCTTTGCTTCATTCGTGGTGAGAACGGAAGTGGTTCGATTGTTGATGGTAAGGAATCGGTTCTTTACTTCATCAGCAGAAATCATCTTTGCGAGCGTAGCCTTGTTCATAAAGACACGAGTGATTTCTTCACCAGTTGCATCATTGACAGCATCGGCCGCAGCAATCAGGTCGGCAATAGGCGTAGCAGAAGCGGGAGTGTCCCACTTTGCGGAAGTTGTCAGTGCCTTGTAATTGCTCTTTTTCCACGTTCCATCAGGGTCGTAATTGTAAGTGTAGTTCACACCGTTTGCCTTGATGGTGATGCCGGGAGTACCATTTGCAGGAGCCAGCAACTGCCAAATCATACGTTCAGGCACGATGCGTGCGCCGGTGACGAGATCGCTTACATCGTCATAAATGCGCTTCACAACGTCACGGGCATAGGGGTCGTTGCTGTCGAGAACACGCAAGATTTCCTGACGGTCTTTCTCACCCAGATGATAGCCCTCACGGAAGAACGGCATCTCGGTCTCATCGAACTTGAAGCCCTCACGGGTGCGGAACGTAGCCTTTGCGTCAAATGCGCTGGGCATCAGAGACACGCCAACGCCCTTGTGGCCGCGAATCCACTTCAGGTCAAGACCAGCCTTTTTCTGAGCGGGGAACAGTGCGTCAGACGCAAAGGGCATCGCATTGGTAGGGTCATTCGTCCAATAGGCGGCAATTGCAGCCGGGGCAAAGACTTCCTTAAGATTCAGTGCCATGTTGTTTTACCTCCTATTAAGCGTTCACGCTGATGTTGTCACGGCAGAAGATGCCGGGGACGGCGGTCTTGAGTGCCTTGATTGCGTCAGCGTCAAAGGTGAAGCTGGAACTTGCCGCTGCCTTCTTGGTGTCGATAACACCACGAATCAGCAGGGAAGCATTAGGGTTCTCTGCCGGGTCAACATCATACAGCAGGATGCCATCAGCGTTGATCGTCTTAGAACCAGTCTCGCCAGCAGCAACAGCTTTCTTGCCAGCCAGCGTCATGGGATAGCCAGCCTTAACCGTAGCAGCTTCGGTCACGGTAAAGGGAATGGCGGTGTAGTCATTGGAAGCAAGGATGGTATCGTTGATTCCGTTGACCGTGTTTCGGATAAACTTCATGTTTTCCTCCTTGTTAATGGAAAGCACTCATTGCGTCACTCGATGCCTTAGAAGTATTTGCGTTCTGCTGCGCAAGGCTCTTAGCAAACGCCACGCCCTCGCTGTCAGAGCTACCCTTGCCATCCGCACCCGGAGGCGTGGGCATATCCTTCAGCAGAGAAGCCTTGTATGCGGTATCGTGGGCGGTCATAAACTCCGACTGGAACTTAAACACCTTGTCCATGTCGCCGTCAGCCAGCGCAGATGCAGCCTTGCCAGCCAGTTCAGCGTCATAACCCTGTGCAACAAACTTCTCACGGTAAGATGCAAGGGTCTTTTCCTTGACGAGGTTCTCCTTGTCGGCAGTCAGGGCTTCAATCTGCTTCTGCATCTCTGCCAGCTTGTCAGCCTGTTCCTGCGCGGCGTTCTCGTCATCGGTGCGCTTTGCCTTGAGCTGCTTCTTGTACTCGGCTGCTTCACCGTTGGCTTTCGTCACGGAGTTGCGCAGCTTCTCCACCTCTGCGCTAGGGTCTGCAACCTTTTCAAGCGCAGAAATGATTTCATCGGCGGTCATGCCCTCTTTGTAGGCATCACCGAGCAACACATTGAGTTTCATATCGTTAATTTCCTCCTGCGTTTTTTTACCGTTGCTTCCCTGCAACGCTGCGAAATTTGTATCCCGGCTTCCCTGCCGGAATATATCAGCCCGCTAATGCGGATTGATTCTGAATTATGCACACAACAGATTGTGTGCGTTCGTCTTGGCAATGAAGTCTTTAACTGCGGTATATTCCCATCCGCAATCCACAAGACCACTTACCAAGCATTCCATAGACTGAATTGCCCGAAGTTCTTCTTGCGTAAAGCAATCGCGCAAATTATCAGACGCTTTGATTTGATATTTTTCACGAAGCTGCGCAGCGTTCATTCCAAACAAAACTTTGTAAATGACATTGGTATACGTGGAGTACGCATGACCGTGCATCCGCTCATTTTCGGCGGACTGTTGCAAAGCCTTTGTAAGAGCTTGCCGAACAGCAATGCCTTTTTCGCGTTCAATCAGTTTTCCGCGCAATGCGCTTTCCATTGCGTTAAACTGTTTGATATACGCTTCCTTAAATCGCATTGCCAATTCGCCAGTGTATCCCATCGCAAGGAGAACGAATCCATCCCTTGTCACAAGAAACATAGGCTGTTGCTTTCCTTGCGAATTTTCATAAGAGGACTGCACGAAATTGTGCAGTCGAAATTCTTCGGAGCATCCGATTTCACGAATGTCTTGAAGAACACGGCGATGCTCTTTCCCAAATGTTTCAGCAATATCTAAGCTAGAAACAACGGTACGTTCTTCATGGTTGATTTTTGCGATTTCAACTAACATTTCTATCCATCCTTCCTATTTGTGGATTTTGAATGTTCTGATATATGCAAAGGGTTATTCGCCCTCTGTTTCTTTATTGGTGCTGTCAGCCTGTCCGTCCGATGTTTTGTTGGCTTCAACAACTTGTTCAGGCTGTTGCTCTTGAGGTTTCGGTGCTTTTCCATCCTCGCCCAGCTTGCCAGCGGCAATCAGGAAGGGCTTGCTCATTTCGTAAGCAGCCTGCGGGTCGGGGAACAGACCGGGCGTGGTGAACGCCAACTGCGGGTCAATGCTCTGACCAAGCATCTGTGCGAAAATCTGAACCTTGCTCTGCTGGTTATCGTACTGACGACGTGGCAGTTTGATGTTGATGTCACTTGCCATCAGCTTAGAACCAGCCGTATCACGCAGGATTTTCAACATTACAGACAGGCTCTGGCGTTCCGAGAACTTGAACATATTCTCGTACTGCTGCGCCCTTGCTTCAGTGTGATTCCAGCCGTTGCGGACGATAACTGCGCCCACGTTGTCAGACGTTGCGTTCTCACTGCCAGTGGCACTAGGCATAGCGGTCAGGCTGCGGTACACGTTCAGCATGGAATCAAGCAAGGTCTGGCTCTGCTGCTGGTCAAGTTCGTTTGCAATCTGCGATACAGAAGCGGGCAGCCCGGAAGTAGATTTCAGGCACATTGCGCCAAGTTCCTTGACCTTGTTCAGCGCATCCTCGTCCACAAGGCAGTTGGTAAACACCATGATGGACTGGATGAACTGCGCTACACCGTCCAGACGGTTGCTTTCAAGGTCGTTGATGGCATCCAGAACGGGAATAGCCGGTTCAAACAGACCCATACGCTCTGGGTTGAGCTTGTATTCGACCATCGGCAGCATCCCTAGAGAGTGGTTCTCCGACTTTGTGACCTTGCCGTTGTCGATTTCAAAGTACTGGTTTGGCGTGTACACGCAAATCAGGTCGTTCAGGTCATTCTGATAATTGCGTGGGATATGCAGCACGTTGGCGATGGGCTTGTGTCCGATGCCGGAGTTGTAAATCACATACGCCATGTCGGGGTCGGGAACGTCCACTAGCAGGGGTGTTTCGTCCGGGTAGTTACCGCCGTACCCCTTATCAGGAAGAACAATGCGGTATCCCTGTCCGCACTCCAACATCCACTGCCAGAGCCGCCGATCAAGCGCGTCCTTGCCCTCATACTGCAAAGCGTTAGACAGCCGGGCGATTTCCTCACCGTCACCTGTTGCCGTTTCAGACCGCACATAAGAGCAGGGAGTGCCGCTCATGTAGCCGGTGTAGAAGCCCACGCACTCGTTGGCGTGGTTCTCTACAATGCGGTTTGTGATTTCAGCGTGGTATTCCTTCGTACGGAGGAGGACAGGCTGGCTGCCCAAGTAGTAGTTGTGCAAGAAGCGAATCTCATTCTTGTTCAGTAGATGAATAGGCTCCGCCTTGCCCATAACAACTTTCAGCACGTTCTCCCGATTGATTTCTGTCTCCGGCGTTTCAATCGGTCTACGTCCGGTCAGTGGATTATTCAAAAATCCGCCAACGGCCATCTGATACTCAGCCATGTGTTCCTCCTTTCCGACAAAATAAAAAGCGCAGCAAGACAAACCTATTAAGGTTTATCTCACTGCGCCAAAACTGCGCTTCAAAAGCTATTTACTTTTCAGGTGGATGGATGATTTTGACCCATCCTTCCTTTGTGTCCCCTTCGATAACGCCCTTGCATCTGTCACACTTGAAATGGTATCGTCCGTCTACTTCGCCAAGATAGCGGTTGCAGCGGATGTTTTTATAGATTGGGTTTTGCCTGATACAAGGGCAACAGATTCTAACTAGCATAAGCGCTCCTTTCGTTGGATTTCTGGAAACAGGCTGTTGAGCACAGACCTGTCAGAAGCTACCGGGAAACTGTTCGCACTTCCGGTCGTGCTATTCTCCGCCTAGAGAAACCATTGCAGCTGTTTCATTCTGCTGTCGGACAGATGTTGGGCTGCAATTTTGGTGTTACATAATGGATTTGAACCAATGTATGTCCGGTTATGAGCCGGATGCTCTATCCGTACTGAGCTAATGTAACATAGAAACCCGGCTTGATTAGTTAACCGCTGCTCTTCGCAATGTCATGCCTAAACATCACATTGAGAGCCGGGAATAGCGGTGGAGGTTTTGGAGAATAAAGCCATGCAAAGCTAGGTAATTGGTTGTGCTGCGTAACGGAATTGAACCGTTGCTTGCCAGAAGAGGGGGAGTATTCTGACATTCCCAGCCAGCAGGGAACGCAACATATAAACCCGGCGAATGGAAAGAGTGAAAAACATTCGCCGGTAAAGGAGGAACGCGCTCATTGACACGAAAGCGAGTAAAAATGACAAAACCTCGCTACGCCAGGCTATTCCTTAGAGGAAGCTGCAAAACTTCCTGTGTACATTATAAGCGTTGTCAAGGGGCAAAATCAAATAAATAGACCCAGCAAACACAATATATTGTGTTTTTAATCAAAAAGGCCTCTTGACAGGCTCAATTTTACTGATTCCGTTGTACAATTCATCGGCAAGCTGTGCCAGACTATCCGGTGCATCATCGTGCGGAACTTTGCCAAGCTGCGTGAACATCGTCACCTGTTCCATGAACGCCTTGTACTCTTTCGACTGGTGTTTTTCGTCAAGGAAGTAGAATCGCTTAATGTCCGGCGCATACTGGATGATTCTGGACAGCTTGCTTTGACCGCTGGGCGCACGCTGGCTGCGGACAGAACAGTGGTATCCATGCTGCCGGAGCTGGCTGTCTACCACATCGCAATATTCGTCACCGCCGTTGTTTGCTTCGCCACGCACCACATTGATTTTGTGTTGGATGATTTTGCCAACAACTTCCGGTCTGGTCACGGTCTTGTCGCCGTTGTTGAACACAAGGTCAGGGATAAACACGGCATCTCCGTACACATAAGCGATAGGACAGGCGGTGAAGTCACCACCACCCCATGCAATATCCATGACCATGAGCTTCCGATCAGGCTCACCGTCAGGCAGAACTCCGTTAAAGTATCGCAGCTCATCGGCAGGGAACAGCAAACCTTCACGCTCAACAGGCTGGTTCATGTATAGCGCTTTCCAGCTCATTTCATCCATGACCTCACGTTGCTTGCGGAGCGTTTCTGTGCTATATCCCACACCGTAGTCATAATCGAAGTTGGATTCGTCTTTTTCGTTCATTGCTGGCATAACAATAAACCTGTTCCTGTCGGAATCGCCGTAGTTTTGCTCTAATCGTCCGATAACATCATGGATAGACCAGCGTGTAGCAATATGCAGTTCTTTGCACTTATTACCGATTTTTCGCTGTCTAAGGTCGGTAGTGTACGTTTCCCACAGCTTATCAAGGCGGGGCTTGGAGAGAGCAACCTCAATGCCGGACACAAGGTCATCGCAGTAAAGAAGTGTAGATGCACGGTACAGACCAGCATTACCAGTGCCAATAGACGTAAATTCCAGCGTTTCAAAGCGCTTTCTTTTGCCCAAGTCGATACGGCAGTCCTTCGCATTGGTGTTCGACACGGCAACGTCCGGGAAAACATCATTCCACAGGTATTCTCCGTCTTTGTCGAATATACGCAAGCACTCGTCATAAACACCACGAACAAAGCTGTTCGAGTGAGAGCCTGTGAGCATCGGTTCGTCTGGATTTCTTCCAGCAAGCCATGTCAGATAGAAAATAGCTAGAGCCGTCTTACCACAGCCGGGGGGCATCGAGATTGCCAGCAAATCCAATCTGTCATCCGCAAGGTCTTGCAGGGCGTTCGCAACGGTTCTTAACACCTTTCTTCTCGGCTGATAGAACTTCTTCTCCGGCGCACGATTCCATTCAAGATAGATGCAATAGCTGTCAAACACATCTTTTGCTTCAAACAGGTACGTCCGGCTGATAATATCATAGACTTTTGCCACGTCTTCGCCTGTTTTCATCTTGGCCATCATGGCTGCACAGACAGAACGCAGCTCACCAGAGTATTTGTAAGCATCGAACCGCTTATCCTGCGGCAAAGAGTCTCTAAGGTTCACGACCGCCTGAAACCAGTCCTCATAGACCTGTGCTTCGGTCGGATTCTGCTTTGCATACGCTTTGATGCTGTCGATGATGGCGATACACTGCTTTGACTGCATAAAAAATAGGCACCCCCTACCTGAAAATGTAAAGAGTGCCTACAACTGCACAAAAATCAAATATTCGGTTTTATAATGCTGTTTTCGGAAAATTATTTGCTAAAATTCGTTTTAACGGATGGAAGGTGCGATTTATTTGACCTCTTCCGCAAGCTGGTTTAGCCTGCGCTTCAATTCATCTGCGTCATAGTACAAGGCATCTGCGACAACGTTAAGAATATCAGGCTTGTCGGTGTAATCGCACAGCGTTTCAATGAGTTTCAAACTCTGTTCTGACAATTTTACGGGTTTCATGCTGTTTTTCCTTTCTTATTCGGTTTTATTCTAGGTTGCGAACAATGTCAGCCGAAAACGCCAGCTAGCACAATGCTAATCGCCCCTGCGACAACACTCGTCAGAACGCCGCAAGCAAAGCCTATTGCACGTTCTTTCCACTGTTCAATCTTTTCCAGCCTATGGATTTTCTTGTAATTCCTTGCACGTTCCAACAGCCAGAACGCCGTGTGCTGCGTATCGCCCCAGCGTATCAATCCATCGTTGGCAAGAGATTCAAGAACGAACTGCGCCGTGAAGTCCAGCTTATCTTGCAGGGCTTTTACGGAATAGAATCCATTCGGAAGGTCTGGCTCATAGGTGTTCAGCGTGTCGATCAGATGCTTCATGTTATCGCTGAGTATCACAGAACGCACCTCGCAACCACAGCTACGATGAAGAACCCGGTAAGCAGTCCAACGACTGCCCCCGCAAGCCAGTCATACGAGTTTCTGTTGTTCCACTTATCCATAGGCTCTTGCTCCTTTCACCTATTCTGTTCAGCAATCCGATACCATGTCTGGCGGGTCACATAATGTTCGCTTGCTCATCAAGCCACGTTTCGCGGTCAAGTCTTTCCTTCTTTTCGATTAAGGTAGGAGTAAAAGTTTTATCGCTCTTCCATCCAGCGTATTTCTTAAAATACGCAAGATAATCTTCTGCTATTGCGGGAATACTTTCCAAAATAAATGTAAGAAGAGCAACTCTCATTTGCCGCTTAAACGTTTCGGAAGGACCTTCTTTCTTGAAATCAAAAAATATATTTTCATCATAAAACAAAACATTGCATTTCTTAGATTGGCATTCCAGCATAAAGGAAGTAAAATCTTTGCAGTTTACAAAATCGAAAACCGAACGAAATGTCAAATCTGCATCTTTTTTGATAAAATCCCAATAAAACGGTTTTTGCTTTTCCATATTGTTCTCCTTTTCTCTTGCCTGTTGGAGAAAAGAATGGTATACTGTGGTTGCACCATTCTTTTTCCTGTTTTGATGAAGTTGGTGTACTCTTAGCGGTGGCTTGTGGTTGGGCTGCCGCTATTTTTATTTGCGTATCTTTCGACACGCTCATACCAAGTGGATTTCCCGATGCCAAGCTGCTTGCAGCACTCTTTTACGGTAATTTTGCCTTTTTGCTGTTGCTCTAATAGGCTTTCAAACTGCTGCTCGTCAACTTGCTTTTCCTGTCTGCCAAAGCTACGGCCTGTTCTGGCTGACACTCGCTTGCCGTCAACAATGGGCATAGCAGCTATACCCTCTGCCTGACGCAAGCGGCGCATATCAAAATCATCTTCGGCATCCATAATGAAATATCCATTTTCGACTAACTTCTTCTTTGTTCTTATTTCCACTTCTCTCGCAACTTCATAAACAAGATTCTCTAGAACTTTCATGGAAACGCATTTATTTCTTTTTACAAAATCTCTAAATGTCTTACTCCTTGAAGTTTTGTTTTTCCATCTGTTTTTATCGCTTCCAATCCCAACGTAAAAGGGGACAAAGCGATCATCTTTAGAGAAAAACCAAACATATACATAGTTGTTCTTTTCGCATTCTTTCGCTGTATTTTGAATATCGCCAAAAGTACGCTCCATTTTAACCTTCCTTTTTTTCTTCCAAAATGGGTTCCTGCTTACCTTTAACCCATTCGCCATCCTTTCCGTACCGATAATATCCCTCATACGTTTTTCTGTTGCTAAGAATAGATTGAACGGTGCTAATGGTAAATGGGTTTCCTTTTCTCCCTCGATAACCCTCTTCGTTTAACTTGTTCACAACAGAACGAATCGTTTCACCCGAATCTCGAAGTTCAAACGCTCTTTTTACAATTTTTGCTTCCTCTTCGTTAATAATGAGTGCCCCATCCTTTACTTTATATCCCATAGGTGCTTTTCCACCGCTATAACCGCCATTCGATGCCTTAATTGCTCTTCCGCTAGATGTTCTTTTTGTTATATTGTCTCTTTCCATTTGAGCGCAACATATTGTAAAGGTTCTCAACATATCAGAAAACACTCCAAATTCTCCAAAATCTTCGGCCACGCTGATAAGCGAAACGTTCTTTTTAGTAAGAAGTTCCATTCTGTACCAAAAATACACATTGATGTCTCTAGCAATTCTATCGCTTTTAGCGGCTACCACAGCTTCGTATTCAACATCATCTTTTCCGTAAAGGATGCTATCAAAGCCCGGCCTACGCTTTGCCCCAGATTCACCTTCATCAGTATACCATTTGACAATTTTCATGTCATTTTTTTTGCAATATTCTTCTATCTGTTCCCTTTGTGCTTCAAGCCCAAATTTGTCCTCTCCGCATTGCCCTTCGGTAGAAACTCGGATATAAGCGGCTACGTTTTTCATTTTTAACAACTCTCTTTCATGACCCTATTATACACCATGTACGTTTAATCGTCAAGAGAAAGTTTGCGTATTTTTGCTTTTACTATCACAATGTTCAGATATTTCTGAAATCACCAATCAAATGCGTTTTTATATACAAAACGTATAGCAATTTCAAAAATATTCGATAATCCGTATTAGGCAAGAACTATCATCACAAGATAACAGCGTCTCAAAGATAGTAAATCGCTATCAAAAATCACATATATGTGAACAAAATCCATGTATTCATGGATAAGAATTATACAAATTGGGCTGTTGACAACTATATACCAAGCGTCTATAATCTAAGACAGCAGAACACACGATGAATCAGCCAACAACGGTAGATTTATCCTTTGTGGCATAAAAAATAGGCCATCAGCACCACCGACCAAAGTTGCACTGATGACCTATTCCACCACAAAACAGAAGCTGCGCAACCAAGGGCGCAGTCTCGGTTTCTGTCAATTATTATAGCAGAAGCAGACGGTTTCTGCAATAGAAAGGAGCAAAAAACATGAACTTTCCCACGACAACCGAAGAATTTCTGAAAACCCTCGCCAACGGCAAAGAGCCGACCAACGAGGACAGGGAGTACGCAGAAGCACTGGGCAAGCTGTCCGAGCTGAACTACCGGGCAGGATACGAAGCGGGAGCGTCCAAAAATAAGGGCTGAGTTTTGTGCAAAACGTAGAAAGTGGTTTGTCAAGATGAACGAGCACTAAATGTTGTGTTTCGTGGGTCTATTTCCGATTGACTTTACTACATTTTGCGATTACACTTAATGCACCTCAAAGAAAGGAGATAAAAATATGGCAAGAAGTCCCTACATCGAAGCATACCGTCATCAGGTGGCAGTTGGCTTCACCGACCGTCAGTACGAGCTTCTGGTTGAGCATTGCAAGAAGTGCCACGTGTCACTGTCACAAGCCGTCCGCGATGCCTACCTTGAGAAGTACCCCATGCCCGATGAAAACGAAAAATGATACGCTCGCTAAAGTTTGCCGACAGCAGCGAACGTATCATGTAAACCCTGAGAGAAGCATTCTCTCGCCGTTATTATAGCAGAAAATTGCTTCTCTCACAAGTGAAAAGGAGCTTTTTAATGCAACTTTCTTTGTCTGAGAACATCAAAATCTTCAACAACGCCGAGTTTGGCGAAATCCGCGTCATGCTCATTGACGATGACCCTTGGTTTGTTGGCAAGGACATTGCGGTAGCACTTGGCTATAAAGACACTGTCAACGCGCTCAAAGCGCACGTTGATGAGCAAGATAAAGCTGGGTGGCGAATCACCACCCAGTTCGGTGAGAAGGAAACGACCATCATCAACGAATCTGGCCTGTACAGCCTGATTTTCAGCAGCAAGCTGGAAAGCGCACAGAGGTTCAAGCATTGGGTCACTCACGAAGTCTTGCCGTCCATCCGCAAGCATGGGATGTACATGACCGACAACCTGTTGGAGACGGCTATTGCCAACCCGGACTTCGTGATCGGTCTGATTCAGAACATGAAAGCCGAGAAGGAAAAGAGTGCAGCGTTGCAAATGCAGAACAAGCAGCTCTGCGAAAAGAACGAGGAGATGCAGCCCAAAGCGGACTACTTTGACGACCTCGTTGCGTGGAACGTATCTACCAACTTCCGTTCTACCGCAAAGGAACTGCGTATTCCTGAACGGCTGTTCATCAAAATGCTTATTTCTGACGGTTACATCTACCGTGACAAGAGCAAGGGCATCCTGCCGAAAGCGGGCAAGGGTGACGGCCTGTTTGCAGTTAAGGAGTACTGCAACCAGAAGAACAAGCACGGTGGCGTACAGACCAGAGTAACGCCGAAAGGCCGTGAGACCTTCCGTCTGCTCTATGCAAGCATCCGTAGAAACGGATAATTGAGGTTTTTCTGAAAAATCCGAAAAACTCACACGGCGGAAATTTTTGTCCTCCGTAAAACAGTCCAATAGAAAAGCCAGTGGTTAGAGAACATCTAGCCGCTGGCTTTTGTGTTATAGGTCAATAACAGGCTTTTCGGATTTTTCTATACCAAGAACCAAATTTCCACTAATTTTAATCCACTCACCGTCTTTACAGTTCACATTGATAAGCTGACTATATTCATAATCGTACTGAACACCAACGTGTTCAAAATATGTACAAGCACCAAGCGTTGTGTTTCCTTCTTCTTTATACTTTTGGAATGAACCAGCCCCGAACACCCACTTAAAATTGTACACGCCAACAGGGATATCCTTGCCAACAACATAATCGCCAGCAGGGATTTGGTTCTTTTGCAGCTTCAAAGGAACTCCATTATCACGAATTTTCCTTTGTCGTTGTTCTGGCTCGGTTTGCTCTTCTTCCATATCAGCTTCTATTGATTGTTTTGTTTCAGGGTCTTTACCTATCATTCCAGCAAGCGTATCCCTGTCCCACAGTTCAACATTTAACGTTTTAGCCAGCGTTTGCGCATTTGGAGTAAAATAAACATTTGTGAACACAACAGCTTTATCTGCTTCATATTTCTTTGCGCCAGCGTAAATCTCTTGAATCGGCTTCAACCCCAAGTTTGAACTGTACCGTTTGCATTGAAACGCCCATTTCTGGTTATCTTTATTCGCGGTTATATCAACTCCGTAGTCTCCGCTCGCTTTTGTGACATTAACATTTTTGAACCCGTTTTTTCTGAGAACTTTTGCGATAAAATACTCAAATCGGTGACCTTCCATATCGTCAATTTTAGAGAAATCAATATCTACAAGCGTATCTTCACTACTTCGTTTTGATAGAACTACTATCAAATAAAAAAATATAGCGATTGCAATAATGACTATCATACGGCAAGTCTCCAACGTTCATAAAAGCCAGTGGCTTCTTTGGCTACTGGCTTTTAATGTTTACTTCTGCTCTTCTTCCTCATCACAGTAGTTTGTGTCGGTGCGCACAAAGTGCATTTTCTTCGTTGTGCCTAAAGCAGATGCCTTGTAAGTAATTTCACCTTTTTCATAGGTGAAAACCTTTGTGTCGTCACCGGATGCCAGCAAAGCGTGGTCTGTCTTATCCTTGTTGTTCTTTGAAGTCCAACTATAAGTTTCTTTATTATCTTTTGGCGCAACATAAGTTCCAGCCCAGTACAAAGATTTTGTATCGCCACCATCGGATACCCAGTAAATGACAATTTCACCATCCTTGCCGTCTTTGCCTTCTTTAATATATCCGGCTTGGTAACTGTCGCCTTTATCTTTTTCTTCCCAATTTCCAACAAGATCAAGAGGTTTTGCAGGAGCCGCAGCACCCATCAAAAGCAAACAAGTCAAAGCAGCCATCAGAACTGTCACAACGATTCTCTTTCTCATTTTTGATTCTTCCTTTCTTTGGCGTATAGCCTTTAGCTGATTATAGCACAATCTAGGCTCCGAAAGGGGTCTTTTTGTATTTTTTGGAATTTTTGGAGACTTGCACAACCAGATAGGTTTCGTTTTGCGAAGGTGGGGTGGGTCTTTTTTTATTTTTTCGGAGGTGGCGGGACTGACCGGGCGGGGCTGGGCGGCGGCTGTATGCCCCGCCGGTGCCCCCCTGCACCCCAGCGCACCCGGACGGCGTACACATCACAGGCAGCAGCGCAGGCCGTGCCAGATACCTGGGTGTACCATGCAAGGCATACCGCCCACACACCCGGACACTGGTGCGGTCAATACCATCATTTCCTGCCAAGGGCATCCCTCCTTTCGGGGTTCATCGAGAGGTGACGGGGAACGGAGATGCACCTCTTTAGAAGTGTAATAACCCACTATTATGACACTTTCATCCCTATGGGCTGCAAAGTGTAGTGGGCTCTTCGAGGACTCT